>Ga0268276_1000399_pt1 | contig 51852 bp, 42 predicted proteins | sample saktaG_4_FD_190145 | JGI IMG/M metagenome (GOLD analysis project Ga0268276, IMG submission 190145) | Saline water microbial communities from Sakinaw Lake, British Columbia, Canada - sak_2010_1_5_45m | ecosystem: Environmental > Aquatic > Non-marine Saline and Alkaline > Saline ...
TGATTCATTACCAGGATCTTCAGGAAACTGCACGGCGGGGAGCCGAACGGTTAATCCGACAAGTTGATAAACATCTGAGCAATATTACAATTTTTAATTCTATTACGAAAATAAATGATGAACCACCGACAAGTCAGGGAAAACAGATAAATATTGCGAAGAAATTTATAAAGATGTCCACTTTTTTTCGCGGTACACGTTTTTGGGACGATGTGTTTGAATTGCTTGATCGGGAAGATATGATTCTTTTAAACCGGTTTATCAGCGATTTCACGAACCTTTCCGTAGAGCAGAGACTTTCTTTAATAAAAACCTATGTTCATTGGGGGCGTATGACGCCCTTTTCACTGATTTCACTGATTACGATTATTACCAGGCGCCGGCCGGAATTAGTGGAGTCGGAATTTATTCAAGCGTTCGTAAATGAATATATTTGTGATTTTGAAGGAACTCATGAAAATATCAGTCGCCTGTGCCACATCTTGAATTTTTCGCCGCGTATGATGGCGAATTTTCTAGCGCTGTTAAATGAGCAGCACCTGGACAAACTGATTGAGATTATCGACCGGCCGTTGTGGGGTCCGGATATTATTATGCTGCAAAACAATTTGCTGATGTTATGCTATCTGTATAAAAATAGCAGTTATTATTTTCAGCGATTTTTTCAGCGGGTGTTCAATTCCTATTCCGCCTATATTTCATCGTTAAATAATGAACTGAAATTTGCCCAAATTGCCGACGGTCTGCTTCGAAATCTGGATAATTTTGAAACTATTTCGAAACGTATAGAAAAGTTGGGAGACTATTACGATTTTGAGTTCCTGCGTCTTGGAATTAAGATAATTAACGGCGGATCCTTCGAGAAAGTGGACAAGCAGTTTACCATATTTTCCGATAATTTCATTCAGATTCTTTTTGAACTGTGCCGGGAAGAGGTGTCCCGGGAAATGGCTGATAATATTCCCGAGACAAAGGATTTACTAGCCGTCTTTGCTGCCGGTGGACATGCCCGCAGCCAGTCCTTTGATGACGATTACGATCTGATAATTTTGCTGAATTCCGATGATAAAAAGATGCTGAATTACGCCAATCGGATCATTCTGAAAATGAATAGACATATTATTCGTCGTTCTATTATGACACACTATCGTTTTGCGGATCGGTTTAAAAATTATGTCACAACATTCAATGATCTAAAAAATTTCTTTGGCCATCCGGATGAAAGTGCTTTTATTGACATGTCGCAGCTACTTGGGGCGAGAATGATTGTCGGCAGTGCTCACTTTAAAGATGCATATGATAAAGAAATTGTCAAACCATTTATCTTTGACCATAAAGCGGAATTTATTAGCTCGCTGAAAAGCGAAATTTACTCACGTCGGAAATATCAGAAAGATCTGGATATTATCGATATCAAAGAATGCCCTGGTGGCCTGCGGGACATGGAAAATTTTCTGTTTATCCTGAAGGCAAAATTTTCAATCGTGCGGCCGATTTCATTAAAATTATTCACGCAATTAGTGACGCATTTACCGGACCATAAAGTTCAGATTGATTTGCTCGTCCAGCATTATTTCTTTTTAAAGCATGTTCGCGATCTTTATCACCTGATGATTTCCGATAACGATGAATTACAAAAAAAGTATTTAATCTCTTTAATAAAACCGTTAAATAAATCAAGGGGCATGCACCTTGGTTCGTCCGAAGATCTACAGGCGGAAATCGACGCTGCTCTGGAACAAAACATTGATCTTATCCATCATATTTTTAAAGTAATTGAAATCAGCTAGTTGTTTTCAGATTGCAGATTAGACAGTACTTTATTAACCGAACGGAGCGCTATAGAGAGCATTTTTTCCTGAAATGCTACGATAGTATCGGGTTCCGGGAGCGCACGTTCCCATTTTTTTAATTCTTTGGCTGTTTTTCGAAATATTTGTTTCTGTCCTTTGTCGAGAATCTTGCGGGACCGCTCCAGGCGTACAAGATCAATATGTGTTTGGTCTGCATATAGGACTTCCTTGATATCCCGAAATAGTTTATTCAGCGATGAGCCGGAATCTGAATCCAGGACCAAAGGTACCCGACCCGACCGAACCCAAAGGGGAATGGATATGGAAACCGCTGGCTCGCCCAGAGAACACCAGAAGGTTGTTAATTCCGGTGATCCGCCAGCACCATAGCTGTCGAACACAGACGCCGACACACTTCGATAACGGTTAACTGTATCCTGGGTTTTGCGCTGAACCGGATTGGTTTTTTCGATCAGGCTGTCGGGTAATTCAATATCTCCCGAAACAGTAGAAATGATATACCGATGATCAAGATTATGACAGTGGTATGCCTTTTTGAAAAGTGCTTGGGCGCGATTGTGCCGAACATAGCCGTATCCTTCAGAAGACCGGGCTTCATAGGCGAAATTGGCCCGGATCAAGTACGGTGATTCTTTTGATGTTTTGGTATCGAACCGAACATATTCATGATTGCCGGTTTCAAAAAAAACGGCGTTTCCCAGAGCGTCAATAACGCCGAAATTGCTGGTGACTTTGCGGCCTTCTGAATTGGTTGATTTGAGCATTTCTTCAAAATCTGCACTATTTTTACACTGCTGCAAGGCTGCTTTCATCAGGTAGCCTTCATCGTCGTAACCAGTGTTTTCACCGGGGGCGGCCATGTCGCGAGATTCTGCGTTCATGATAGCAAAACCGTAATTATTCACACCCGCCCAGATCTGGGAGGTGTCATTGGTATTGATAATCCCCATATAACGGAAATCGCCATTTCTAAAGAATGCGAGCTCGTTGTTATTGAAACCGGAATCACGGTTTTTCCAGAGAATTACGTGACTGTTTGATGTCGCCTCAGGGCCGGCCAGGCCGGTTGTGCAAGCAGCAATATCGTGTACATTAAAGCAAAAGAACAGAATCACCGAAAATAAGAAAAACAAGCGTTTCATCGTAATATCCGTATTATGTAGCGCTCTAGTGTAATTCACTGATATATTCTGATACGGCCAGCGCTCCCACGGTGGCATCGCCAACAGCCTCGGCAATCTGGCGGAATTTTTTAGAACGAACATCGCCTACGGCAAAAACACCCTTTATGTTTGTATTCATGTAGCAATCGGTGATAATATGGCCCTCGTTATCCAGTTCTACGAGATCTTTAACAAATGCGGTGTTGGGAAACCAGCCAACGAAGATAAACACACCATCAGTTTTCTTAATGCTTATTTCACCGGTTTTGACGTTCTTGATTTCAACAGCCTCAACCAGATTATTACCGGAAATTTTCGTGACCACCGAGTCCCAGATAAAACCAGTCTGTTTGTGGTCAAAGGCGCGTTGCTGCAGAATCGGGCTGGCCCGTAATTGATCCCGGCGATGAATGATTGTGACGTTGCTGGCGAATTTTGTCAGAAAAAGAGCTTCCTGAATAGCCGCATCGCCGCCACCCACGACTACAATATCAGCATCTTTGTAAAAAGGCCCGTCGCATGTAGCACAATAGGAGACACCCCTGCCGGTGAATTCTTTTTCTCCAGGTACATTTAACAGGCGGGGTAAACCACCGGACGCAATGATAACAGCTCGGCTGCGGTATTCCTTTTTTTCTGTTTTAACTGTATGATATTCGTTGCCGGGAATAATTTTACTGGCTTCATCATATTCTTTAATGGCCACATTAAAGCGTTCGGCCTGACGACGGAATTTTTGCATCAGTTCCGGTCCGGCAATACCCTCTGGAAAACCCGGATAGTTTTCGATCAGATCGGTCACATTAGGCAAGCCACCGGTCATTGATTTTTCCAGTAAAACAGTATCCAATTTTTCCCGGGCGGTGTAAATTCCTGAAGTAAATCCTGCGGGGCCGCCGCCAATTATCACTACGTCATATACTTTTTCTGTCATATAGCGCCTCCATCATTTTTTAATTGTGTTACCTATCTTAACAGGTTGATTCAAAAATCACGATTAAGTTACGCAAATATAGTATACAAGTTTTCAAAAAAAGTTCCTAATGTGAAAAAGTCCAATCTTTCCATAGATGATAATCCTGCGGTGAAAATGCCGCATTGCTAACGATGATTATCGCTATATGCTATTTTATGCAACTATTTTAATGGCACGGACACTTCCCTGTTTCTTAATTCTATGATTATCAATAAATTTATATATGATAAAAAGCGATAAAGAAATTATTTTGGTTGGTGATCGGGTTCTGATAGATCCCGACACCGATCATTCCAAAACACCCTCGGGCCTCTATCTCCCTCCCGGTGTGAAAGAGAAAGAAAATGTGCAGGGCGGTTATGTCGTAAAGGTGGGGCCGGGTTTTCCGCTTCCCATCATCGATGAATCGTCGGATGAACCCTGGGTTCCAGACTATAAGGAGCCGCAATATCTGCCATTGCAGGCCGAGGAAGGCGATTATGCCATTTTTTTACGAAAGTACGCAATTGAAATCGAACTGGAAGGTAAGAAATACATTATCGTGCCCCACTCTTATATTCTGGTGCTGATCCGGGAAGATTTTTTAGATGAATAAAAAACGCGATTGGTTTTAGGCCAACCGCGTCGTCAAATCTATAAATAGTGTTTCAGTTAATCCATTCAATATCCACGCTTCCCAGGCCAATTTCAATTACAATATAAATGCGTCGATCGGAGTTTTTCCAGTTTTTACTGCGGTATATATTTTCTTCAACTTCCCGGAATCCATCAAAATTCAGAGAAGAAAGGAAAGAACTTTCCGCTTCAATCTGGACGGCGATATCTTCAAGAATTTGTACCGTTACGGAGCCGAGACCGATTGTGATTTGACCTTTGATGTCACGGGCCAGATCACCATCAAACCGTAATTTGGTGGAGCCTAAACCACACTCAACGTCAAACCGGTCCATGTTGGCGTTACATAGGCCCGTTGCCTCAACATTTCCAAGTCCGCTTTGAATGACCAGCGTTCGTATCCGTTCCTTGTTGCTTTTAGTAAATTCTATAACCACATCGCTCAGTCCGCATTCCAGGTTCAGGTCATTTACTTTCATGTTAGTAAAATCCAGAATGCCTTTTCCAAGGCCAAGTTCAATGTTGTAGGCCGTTGGAATCTGATCAGTCATAGCCACTCGCCAGTGATTATTTTTGATGTCCGATGATGAATTTTTCTTGGAATGTCCCCAGAACCGACTGTTATCATCTTGGTGAGAAACCAGGCGCAGTTTACCACGATTTCCCACTGTCTTATATTCTATTTCCGGTTTGTACAGATCTTTAGAGTAGGTAATCTCGGCCTGCATGATATATTTTTTGTTATTAGTGCTTCGAAGTTCCAGCTTGCCCAATCCAAACTCAATGCCCACGTTCAGTTCTTCTTCGCTTTTATACGGCACCTCGTGGCGCTCGGTTACAATATCTTCAGATAATGCGATTGCTGTAAGCAGGCACATTCCGATTATCAAACGTCCCTTCATATTACTACTCTCCCCTGTACGGTTTTGATTTGTCATTGCATTAGGCGGTCAATTTTAATGTCTCCGCCACTGGTTTTCAGAGTTATTGCTTCGCCACCACCGTTGATACGCCCCTGTCCGGTAATAATCAGCTTAGAGCCCCGTTTTTCTTTATTAATATCAAGCGGAAAATCGGAACGGATTTCGCTTTTATCCCATTTATCGTACACGGTAATCTGGGCAAATACATCGGCTTTGATATTATCGGGTAACGACAAAATAATATCACCGCCGGAGGTGGACAGATCAATGGTATTTTCTTTGACGGATTTCTCAATTATTTTTCGCATTTCGATATCACCACCAGAAGTGTGGGCATAAACAGCGCCATAAACGGTTGACATATAAATATTACCGCCGGAAGTGGTTGCGCGAACTTTATTCCGGGCAAATTCAATTTCTATGTTCCCGCCGGAGGTGTTCAGATTACAATATCCGTCGACCCGGCTAACATCTATATCGCCACCCGAGGTGCTGGCATCCAGATTGCCACCAACTTCGTCAATATCGATATCGCCTCCAGATGTATGCAGGCTGACATGAGAGTTTGTTTTTCCAATAGATATATCGCCGCCTGATGTGCTAAGATTTATTTCTGTATCAATATTATCGGCACCAATGTCGCCACCCGACGTGACACCTTCAAAGTACTTCCCTTTAATATTGGCTATATAAATATCACCACCCGATGTACGTACCTCTCCGTCCCCCCTGAGATCTTTTACCGTAATATCGCCACCAGAGGTTTTCGAATAAAGTTTTCCGGATATTTGGTCCAAAGAAATATCACCGCCCGATGTAGTGGCGTTTATGTCTGCATCTGCTTTCCGGATGTTTATATCACCACCGGAGGTATTTATGGTTAGTTTGCCCTTGGTTTCAAGAATGTCTATATCGCCGCCCGAGGTTTTTATTTCAATAACGCCAATTACCGTTTCAGTGACAATATCACCGCCGCTGGCGCTTATATCCAAATTAAAACTTGTGGGGATATGAATGGTAAAATCGCTCTGATATCGTTTTGAATTATCCTCCCCTTCAATTATGAGGGTGTTGCCCTTCAGGATATATTTGGCACGGTAGTCACGAAATATTTTTTCCGCATCGGATTCGGAGTATGCATTGATACTATATTGTTCAGTAATATGAATATTGTTCCGGGCTTCGCCGATGATTTTAATATCACCGCGGATATTCTCCATTACCAGGGAACCTTTTTCTTCAATTTTATATTCTTTAACGGTTTCGCCACGATAGCGCATTCCATCGAAATCAAATTTTTCAGCCATCAGTTGAACGCTGAAAAATGCCAGAATTATAAGAATGTGTTTGGTATTCATAACTATACCCATTAGTTATTTATTTTCAACAATTTCGTCTAAATATTTTTGCGCGGTATTACGAAGCGTTGTATCAGATTCATTGGAGGCGATCAACGCCAGGATCGGTACAATCGTTTTATCGGCGTTTTTGTAGAGCTGTTCCATGGCCACAGACCGGATTTCGGTGCTGCTATCCCGCAGAGATATGGTTTTATAAGCATCCATAATTTGAGGGTTGACATTGTAAGATTTTAGGGTCTCCAGTGCGAGATTGCGAACTTCAAGTACGGCGTCGTTTAATAATACCGAGATCATTGTGGCCTCATTGTTAGGATTCTGAGGTGTCCTGGACAGAAGTTTAATGGCCCGCAAACGGCGGGTTTTATCTTTTTCATGTGTTGCAGAATACTGTAGCATGTTCAGAATTGTCGGATCATCCAGACCGCCCTTTACAGCGATATCCTTATCAACTTTTATATTCACTTCCACAAGTCCATCGCCATCATCATCCGCAGGACCCTGAACAAGTTCGGCCACTTCTATTCCACCCGACTGGAGAAGATAGTTGGCCAACGCTTTTTGGAATTGATCTTTCTCCGTATCTGTGAGGGCGACTTGATAGTTTACAAAATTTGCCAGCATGCCCGGATCGTGCCGTAATCCACTGCTCAGCCACAATTTACCAACAAAGATCCCGATAATAAATGTCACTCCGATCGAAACCAGTTGATATTGCGGCCGGGCAAAAATACCAGTAAATATATCCCGTATGTCATCCAGAATGCCGAATAACGCCCATTTCAATTTATGTTGTTTTGTCTGCCGGATTGTGTTCATGACTTTTGCATTTGCGCGTTCCATTAGGACAGAACTGGGAATGGGTTGTGATGTATATTGAAGAGAGTGTTTCATTTCATTCAATCGGCTCATTTCATCGGAACATTCGGAGCATTTTTGCAAATGTTGTTCAAATAAATTCGAGTCGATGGTATTTAATTCACCATAGAAATAGAGCAGTAACTTGTCTTTAAATGTTTTGTGTATTTTCATAACACGCTCCTTTATGCTTTGACCAGTATGGTTTGCAGTTTATGGGTTGCCCGAAACAGATAACGCTTCACGGTTCCTTCGGTACAGTCGAGTATTAATGCAATATCTTTGATCTTTTTGCCCTCGTAGTGTTTGAGAATAAACACGATCCGCTGTTGAGAGGATAACTGCATCAGGGCACGGTCGATTTCCTCCCGCAGGGATGAATTTAAGGTGGCTTGATCTGCCTCACAGGATTCGTCCGCCGGCAAGGTTTCCCACAAATAATTGTCTTCGCCGGGATCCACGATCGTCATCCGCTTGGCCTTGCGATAGTAGTTAAACGCCTGGTTTGCCAGGATGCGGTAGACCCAGGTAAAAAATTCACTTTCGAACCGGAATGAATCGATATTGCGATAAACCTTTATAAATGTTTCCTGATACAAATCTTCCGCGTCCTGATAATTTTTGGTAAAATGGAATGCCAGCCCCATGACTCTTTCGCCATATTTGCCCATGATTTGCTGGAAGGCCATTTCATCACCTTTTTTAATTCGTTCAATTATTTCAATTTCCTGCTGGTCCATTCAAGATTCTCCTTTTTTAGACCACAGCAAGCTTGTAAGGTTGTCAGTCATGTTGCTGCCTTTTTATTAATTAATGCAAAATTAGACATTTACCACGAATTGTTGTATGCTGGTCTTTCACGGTAACAATATAAACTCCCGAGGTAACAATTTCCCCCAAAAAATTTCTTAAATTCCAGTACGTCGTTTCATCAATTCCGGAAATTTGCGGATCAAGGTCAGTGCTCCAGACTAATTCACCGCGTAAATTATATATTTTTAGATGCGCTTGTTTCTCACTGGGAATCACATGAGTCCAGCGGAACGCAAAGGTAACTCCGGATATGGCGGGATTTGGAAGCGCATAAATTCTTTGCCGGTCAGGTTGCCAACTTAAAAATGTGGCAGTGTCTACTTCAAATACAGATCGGTGCAAATTGGGGATTCCCCATCCATATTGATCACTGGGCGTGTTACTGCGATTGGATTTCGATTTTAGTAATTCGATAATTTTAACTGGCGGCAGGGCAGGATATTTTTCCATTAGAAGGGCCGAAGCTCCTGCAATCAACGGCGTTGAAAACGAAGTACCGTCGCTGTATGTATAGGAATTTGGAGTATAGATCGTTGCATTATAAACATCAACGCCCAGCGCACACAGATCCGGCTTGATTCGACCATCAGCTGTCGGGCCATGTCCGCTGAAGCTGGCGATCTGTCCGTTGCGGTCTACTGCACCAACACCCAACGCTCCATATGCATCAGAGGGTGTTAGTAACCCACCATCCTGGGGAAAATATTGACGTTCGTTCCCGGTACAAATAACCGGCAGAATTCCCCGTTCAAAAGCCCAGTTTATTGCTTTGGCAGCATTGGTCGTTTTTCCGTCCAGTTGTTCAAATTGATAATCACCGGCTCCGTAGTCAAAATCCCGGTAGGCCACTGACGAAGTGATAATATCGGCTCCGTTTTCATCGGCCCATTCCACCGCGGCTACAAACAGATCCTCTTCGAGAATGCTTTCCGAACCAATTCGTTCGCTCTTGGCCAACAGAAATTCAGCCCCGTGCGCAGCGCCAATCAGAACGTCCGGTACATAACCACCAATGACACTCCAGACTGAAGTGCCGTGTCGGCTCTGGGGATATGATGTTGTGTCCGCTGAAATCTCATCCTGAACATTATTATCTCTGAAAATAAAATCACGCTCAGCAATCAAGCGGCCACTGTCAATGATATGTTGAAAAGCAGCATGATCTTTATAAAAACCCGCATCAATTATGGCGATGCGAACACCGGCGCCCGTATAACCCGAATCATGAACCGCCGGAATATTCAGTTGTTGTAACTGGTCATAAGAATTGCCGTAAAAGTCAAAACTCCCGGTAGATTTTTTTAATTGTTTTTTCGTTTCTGTGGGTACCTGGCGATGGTAGATTTTAACCGGAACAAGCTCTTTGACAAACGGAAGATTTTTAATGTTGGGGGCGTTCGAAGGTGTAACAACTGCGGAATAGGCATTCAATGAGCGGGAATAGAATACGATTTCAGTGACATATTGTTCGATTTGTGAACAAATACGGTCTCCGGGAATTACATCGGAATAATTATCACCGGTTGTTGTAGATTTTTTTGACAGCCTGTTCAGTGTCCGTTGTTGGAAATCAAGCAGAATAAAATCCTCACTGCTGAGCTGTGTGTCGTCTAAATATATCCATACTTTTTGTTGATCTTTGGTGTAGTTCTGTGCCCAAACCGGTAAGAGAGATAGAAAACAAAATACAAGAATTACCCAAGACTGTAATCCACAGGACAATTTGATTGTAGTAGAACGGTGACTTGGTTTTAGTTTCATTCTCCGGAATCTTTACCGTTATAGGCTTTGATAATTTCTTTCACCAGCCGGTGACGAACCACATCGGTTGGGTCAAAATATATAAATTCTATTCCGTCAATATGTGTTAAAATATTTCGGGCTTCGATGAGTCCGGAAGTAACTCTGTCGGGAATGTCTATTTGGGTAATATCGCCGGTAATGATGGCTTTTGAATTTACCCCCAGCCGGGTCAGAAACATTTTCATCTGCATACTGGTGGTGTTCTGGGCTTCATCTAAAATGACAAAGGCGTTATTCAAGGTTCGGCCACGCATATACGCCAGAGGCAATATTTCAATAACATGCTGATCGGTATAGGCTTTAAATTTATCGGTAGGTAACATATCGTGCAGGGCATCATAGAGCGGAGCAAGATAGGGTTCGATCTTTTCTTTGAGATCGCCGGGAAGAAACCCGAGGCTTTCTCCTGCTTCAACGGCCGGTCGGGTCAGAATAATTCGTTTAACATCGTTATTCCGGAGGGCGGCAACAGCAATTGCAACGGCCAGATAGGTTTTGCCGGTACCGGCCGGGCCAATCCCGAACACGATGTCATTTTGTAACGTTGCCTTAAAGTAACGTCCCTGATTTACCGAACGAGGTTTAATTGCCCCTGATTTTTTAAATAAAATAACAGTTTCGGCAGTTATGTCTTTATCCAGTGGTCGATTACTCAATTCCATATTGATCAGGGTTTGGACGTCTGTATTTTCAATATATCCTTTTTGAGATACTGTCAGCAACATTTCTCCAATGATTCGATTGGCCTGCTCAATATGAACGTCATCGCCATCTAAATGTATTTTGGTGCCACGCGCGAATATTTTCAATGGAATTTTTTCGGTCAACATATTCAGGTAGCTGTCATTTACTCCCATTATTTGAAAGGGGTCAACACCCTTTAGTTCTATGGTTTTTTTACTCATCGATCCTCGCTTTTGATACAATCTGTATTTTCTTTAATTTTATGCCAAATTACAAGGACTTAATCGTTGTACAGACAGACATTTTTAGACGATAAAAGGAGAAAATTATATGCATACAACCATTTGCATTGATCACGGCTATTGCCCGGGGGATTGGTGGAGAAAGTTTTACGGCCAAGAGTGTTTTTGGTACAGTTTTAACAGTTTCAGGGATAATCCTGCTGACGATATAAACCGTTCTATTTTTCTTTAATCTGAATACCCAGTTCGGTTAATTGCTTTTCGTCAACCGGAGTCGGACAACCGTCCATCAATGATGCAGCGCTGGTAGTTTTAGGAAAGGCAATGACATCACGGATATTTTCGGTGCCGACCAGCAACATGACCAGGCGATCAAAACCCAATGCAATGCCGCCATGGGGCGGTGCCCCGAATGTCAGGGCGTCCAGCAGGAAACCGAATTTGGTATGGGCCTCTTCACGTCCTATTCCTAGCGTGTCAAACATTTCACGCTGCATTTCCATTGTGTGGTTCCGAATGCTACCGCCGCCAATTTCATTTCCGTTAATGACGATATCGTAGGCGCGAGCCCGGACCTTTTCTGGATTGCTCACGAGCATTGGGCGGTCTTCCGGCAGTGCTGAAGTAAAGGGATGATGCATGGCGACAAATCGTTTATCATCCTCGTTCCAATCCAGCAGCGGAAAACGGGTCACCCATAAAGGCTTAAAGACGTTTTTAGGAATCAAATCAAGGATTTTAGCGGTAGCCAGGCGCAGTCGCCCGAGAACCGGATAGGTGATTTTTATTTCGTCGGCAATAAACAGAATGATATCACCAACATTGGCATCGAAGATTTGAACCAGTTCTTTCTCGAAACCGCTTAGAAATTTTGCGATACCGCTTTCGAGACCGGTCTCGGTAATTTTCGCATAGGCCAGACCCTTAGTCCCCCAGCTGCGAACTTTTTCGGTAAGATCATCAATCACTTTTCGGCTAAACTGAGCGCCGCCAGGAACACAAATCGCAGCAACTGTGCCATTACCATTTATAACGTTTTGAAAGACCTGAAAATCACAGCCGGACAGTAATTCGTTCAACGTGTGTATTTCCATGCCGATCCTTAGATCCGGTTTATCGGAACCGTAACGATGCATAGCTTCAGCATAATCCATCCGGGGGAAAGGCCCCGGTAGTTCAACATCAAGGACAGCCTGGAAAACCTGGCAAAGCATCGTTTCGGTGCTGTTCATAATATCTTCTTCGTCAACAAAGGACATTTCCACATCGATCTGGGTAAATTCCGGCTGACGATCGGCGCGGAGATCTTCATCCCTGAAACATTTTACAATTTGAAAATAGCGGTCAAAACCACCGATCATGAGTAACTGTTTGTATTGTTGGGGCGATTGAGGCAGAGCGTAGAAACTGCCTTTGTGGATGCGGCTGGGGACCAGATAGTCACGGGCGCCCTCGGGTGTACTTTTCATTAACACCGGTGTTTCAATTTCGAAAAACTGGTGTTCATTGTAATATTTCCGAACACTCTGAGCGGCACGGTGACGAATCGCTAAACTATGCTGTAATTCAGCAGTACGCAGTTCCAGATAGCGATATTTCAGTCGCAGATCTTCGAGCCCGGTTTCCCGGTCTGTTACGAGAAACGGAAGTGTTGCAGCGGAATTTAACAGTTCGATTTCAGCGGCGAATACCTCAATTTCTCCGGTGAGCATATCCGGATTCAGCGCCTCGTTTGGACGTTCCCGGACTGTGCCTTTGACCGCGATAACATCTTCTGCTCCGAGCTTATGGGCGGTGGCCATGAGCTTTTTACCGGTTTCCGGATCACAAACTACCTGGGTTAATCCATAACGGTCACGCAAGTCAAAAAAAATCAGTCCGCCAAGATCGCGTCGTCGGTTTACCCAGCCGTTTAAAATAACGGATTGGCCGGTGTGTTCCTTTTTTAATTGACCACAAGTAACAGTTCGTTTTAGCATAAATTCCTTTTATTCCGTTTTCCGTTTAGATTTGCTTTGTTTTTTTTGCGTGTGGATTTGGTCAGGATTTCAAACATCTGTTTCGAGGTTTTACAGGAGAGTAATTTATTGCGTCCGTCATCGTCAAGCGCCTGGCTAATCATGGACATAAATTGCATGTGAGGCGTCGAAGCGCTTTCCGGGGAAAGAGTCAGGACGATAATATTTGTCAGTTGACTGTCGATTGAATTAAAATCCACGCCATTGTGTTTGATTCCGATCGCACAGACCAGTTTGTCTACCGCATCACAGCGGCCGTGGGGAATGGCAATCCCGAACTGGATACCGGTAGACATACTATTTTCTCTTTCAAATATTGTTTTCCGGGCGAGATCATAATCCTTGATAAGACCATTATGATCTAAAATTGCAAGTAATTCATCAATAATTTCGCTTTTTGTATTGCCCTTTAATGAAGCGATGAGAACGTTTGTCGTCAAGTATTGAGCCAGTTCAGACCGGACGGGTGTCGACGCTCCTGTTTTTTCCTGGATACCCCTGGCAATAGAGTCCCCATCGATTGGTTTACGGAGTGCTTTGACAGTCGTTTCAAATTCAGCCAGAACTTCGTACATAGCGGTATTGATATAGGAAACTTCGCTTTTATCGCAGTCGATTTCGATTGTATTTAAATCTACATGGACCCCGATAATCATTTCATCTTTGCGGAGCTGATAGATTTGTTCGGTTTGCATCAGGGTATAGATGTAAAAGCCCTCGGATTCGAAAATCGTAAATAGTTTACTGGCCATCAGGCTGGCGGTTTGAACATTTGGAAATTGAAATGATACGTGGGTTTCTTCAGTAACCGCGACCTGTTTTCGGATACCACTTTGTTCATTAGCAAACAGGGCTACGAGAATCGGTGGCGATATCAGCGTGGTGATTAAAGTCATTAGAACAGCGATACCGAAAACTTCCGGTGATAACAATCCAGACGCCAGACCAATCCCGGCGATGATCAATGCCACTTCGCCCCTGGGTAGCATACCTACGCCGATTCGCAAAGCGCCACGTAAATTGAAATTTGCAAATAGGGTCGGAATTCCGCATCCGAGAACTTTGGCGATAATCGCTCCGATCGTATAAATGACCCCAAAGAGTAGTATTGTTTTGGATGTGAAAAGCCGGACATTTACCAGCATCCCCATTACAGTAAAAAAAACAGGTACGAGAAATGAATAAATCGGGCCCATTTTTTCCATTACAACATGGTTGATATCGGTTTTGGATAGTGATAATCCCATGACATAGGCGCCGATAATCATTGCTAGGCCGGCTTCTTCAAAAAGCCCGGCCAGGATAAGTGCGAATCCAAAAGCCATCATCGCGATTGACGTTCGGTCGCGAAACCACTTTAATAAAAGGCTGATTTTGCTTGACGCCAGGATTCCAATTGCGGTCGCTGTCGCCCAGATTCCGATAGCCTTGACTGCAATAATACCGATATGTGCCCAGTCCATGTTTCCTGAACGCGAAGATGCCGTGACTATTCCCAGGCCAACAGCAAGGAGAATAATGCCCAGAACATCATCAATAACTGCACCAGCCAGTATCGTGACCCCCTCAGGAGAATCCAGCTTCCGCCGTTCCGAAAGAATTCTGGCGGTGATACCAACGGATGTAGCCGTTGAAATGATGCCCAGGAATAAGCATGGGGGCGAAAAGATCCCCATTGTTTTACCAAATAACATCTGTGAGAAAAGGATAGCCAGTATGTCTCCAAACAAAAAGGAAAATAATACGCCGCCGATACCTACCAGGCTTCCGACAAAAGAATAACGTAAAAACAGGCGAAAATTAGTCTCCAGGCCGATCATAAAGAGCAATACTATGGAGGCTACCGTACTGATTCCGTATAGTTCTGGTGAAATCGGAAATGTTATCGAATTAATTGGGAAAACACCGTCGGGAAAACCGGGCAGGGAAATGGCTCCGATCAGATAGGGGCCAATGATTATACCGGCACTCAGCTCGCCCAGTACGCCGGGCATATGCATTTTTTCAAAGAGAATATTTCCAAGCCGGGCGGCAAATAAAATGAACCCCAACTGAATGACGAGCATCATCATCCGGTGCGTCATGCTGTCTGCAGAAACACCACCGGAATTGGCGAAAAGGTTGTTGGTGTACAACAATATAAGTAAAATGAAAGGGAAGTAACGTTTTATAGAAAAAATGTTTTTCATTTTTATGGTTTTATAAAATTGTTATAGAACTTCCCGCTTGGTCTGGCACACAGAAAAATCGAATGCCTTTGGAGTTTCCCGACGGGAAATAAATTATGTGGACAACTCATTGAGATTCATAAAGCAGGAACCTTCAAAACGGGCCCCGTCTTCGATAACAATTTGGCCGGCATTGATATCACCTTTTAGAAGAGCTTTGTCTCCCAGAATAACTTTTCCACCGGCGCTAACATTGCCTTCCACTTCACCACCGATACTCAGATCTTCGCTGTTCAGATTCCCGCGGATTTTTGCAGTTGTGGAAAGGGTGATTGTGCCGTCGGTTGTGATGTCACCGACGATTTGGCCGTAGATAATGATATTGCCGTTTAGCTGAATGTTACCGGTGATGACCGTATCTCCGCCGATTATTGTGTTGATAGTCGTATCTTTTTTCTTATTCATACTTTAAAACTTATCCTCCGTAATTATTGACAGATATGTCGGTGTGCCTATATGAATAGATCATTCGCTGAGGATCGATTGGCTCACCCTCCCGCCAAATTTCAAAATGCAGATGGGGCCCCTGACTAATACCGGTGTTTCCCAGGTACCCAATCGTATCGCCGCGTTTCAGGTATTGATGATCTTCGACAATATTGCGCTGGTTGTGCCCGTAAATGGTAAAATAGCCGTTTGGATGATATAGAATCACGGTGTAGCCTAAGTCGTGTGTCCAGTTGGAAAAAACCACAACCCCAGAGGCTGATGCACGAATCGGAACACCTTCCGGTGCAGCGATATCCAGTCCGTAGTGATTATCCTGGGTGAGAACGTGGTCGTCTGTAAAGCCTTGTGTGATATAGCCCTCCACCGGCGGGTATATCGGGACATTATCCAGGTAACTGATCTCAACGGATTTTTCCCGGGAATGACCAATTGTTCCGGTGGGTATAAACAGCGAATCCAGGTAATTTGAGTCCATGGATGCGATGTTTAAATCGGATCCCAGAACTGAACGGATATATTGATCCATCTGGCGAATTTTGTTGTAGTCACTTAAAATCCGGGTGACTTTCAAGCGATCAATAATCAGCTGGTCATTTTCAACAACTAGGTCATTGTATTTTAAGGCCCTGGGTAATAAGTAAATTGTTCCGGCGACAATGCCGATCAGCAGTAAAATAATGGCACCCAGAACCAATCGGGCGACAACACTGTTGAATGTCAGTTTAAAGGGATTTTTATGCGTTTCGCTGATCAGGTGAAGGGTGTAATGCTGCTTTTTCATTGTGCGTTATCCTCAATGATTTGAAACAGGTCAACCAGTCGGCCAAGGTCTTCTTTAGAATAGAATTCGATTTCGATAACCCCTTTTTCACCACCCTTGATTCTCACCCGTGAACCGGTAATATGCATTAAACGGTCCTCGACGGTTTTGTAGATTTTTACAAAGGGTTGTTTTTGAGGGGTAGATGTTTTTTCCGGAGAGCTGGTGATGTTTTTAACAAGCGCTTCCGTGGCGCGAACACTCAGCGCATCTCTTTTAATTTTGCGCCAGAGATTTAACTGCTGCTCCTTGTTCGTAATTGTGATCACCGGCCGGGCGTGTCCGGCGCTGAGTTTTTGGTCTTTTAAATCCCGGAGAATTTCGTCTGGAAGGGTGAGCAGACGCAAAGAGTTGGTAATTGTCGAACGCTCTTTACCAACTTTCTGAGCAATGTACTCATGTGACAAGCTGAAAGTCTCTGAAAGCATCTGGTAGGCTTCGGCTTCTTCAACGGGGTTTAGATTTTCCCGCTGTAGATTTTCGATCAGGGCCAGCTCCATCATTTCCACATCGGTGGATACCGGAATAACATAAGCGGGAACGCTCGGACGTTCTAACTCAATACAGGCCCGTAGACGCCGCTCACCGGCGATGAGTTCAAATCCGTCTTCCACCTGCCGGACGGTTATAGGCTGAATAATCCCATTTTCCTGAATGGATTGTTTCAAATCGTCCATTGCCTGCCGATTGAATTCCTTGCGGGGCTGATGAGGGTTGGCGCGCACCTTCGCAACTTCGATTTCAGCAATCTGATTAGTGAGATCGATTCCCTGTGGGAATTCGGGGATAATTGCCCCGATGCCCTTACCGAGTCGTTTGACCGTCATTGTGTAAAAATTCTCCTACCAAATCCATGTAGTCCTGTGCGCCGGCAGAGGAAGCGTCATATAAAATAATTGGCTTACCGAAGCTGGGCGATTCACCCAGACGGACATTACGCCGAACTACGGTTTGGTATACTTTTTCTTTAAAGTGGCTGCGAACCTGTTCGGAAACTTCCTGGGATAATCGCAGACGCGAGTCGTACATCGTAATTAATACGCCCTCGATCTGCAGATCACGATTTAAACTGCGCTGAACGAGACGAATTGTATTTAATAATTGTCCCAACCCTTCCATCGCGTAGTATTCACATTGAATGGGTATAAGAACAGAATTGGATGCCGTCAGGCTGTTGATCGTCAGCAGCCCCAATGAGGGTGGGCAGTCAATGATGATGTATGTGTATTCTTTTTCCAGGTTGTCAACGGCTTTTTTTAATACGACTTCCCGACCAATCATAGACACCATCTCAATTTCTGCGCCCACGAGCTGTGGCGTTGATGGAGCCACATCGAGAAAAGGGATCTCGGTATGAAATATATGGGAATTAATATCTGACCCGTCGACCAGAACATTATAGATACTCTCGCTGACAGTTTTATAATCAATCCCGCAACCGATAGTAGCATTCGCCTGGGGATCCATGTCGATCAATAGTGTACTGACCTCCGATACTGCCAGCCCCGCTGCCAGGTTGACCGATGTCGTCGTTTTTCCAACTCCGCCTTTTTGATTAGCAACCGTAATGATTTTTGTCACATTTTACTCTAAACATAATAATTACAAATAGTTCCGGCTTTATCTGCCTGTGGTGTAAAGCAAAGCAAATTTAATTCCAGCCCCCCCTAAAATCAAGGTAAAAGGCCATTACGCTTTCTTCCAGAATTTAGGGATGAAAATGAGGAAAACCGAATAGAACTCTAGGCGTCCTAAAAGCATACAGGCGATTAACACAATTTTATTAAATGCGGAAAGACTGCTAAAACTATTCATGGGTCCCGTAATCCCAAGCCCAGGACCAACACCACCAAGAGTTGTTGCGACCGAAAAAATGGATGTATTTAGGTCGGTGCCGGAAAACGTCATCAGCAGAGAAGCAATAAAAAAGAAAACCAGGTACATGCAAATAAAAACCAACACCGTTTTTATTGTTTTATCATCGATAACCCGGTTGTTCAGCCGGATAGGAGTTACGGCCCGCGGGTGGATCAATTGAATTAATTCACGATAAATACTTTTTATAAGGATGATTATTCGGGAATTTTTAATTGCACCCGTTGTGGAACCCGGGCAGGCTCCGATGAACATCAGGATCAGTAACACGATCTGGCTAAGTGGTAGCCAGCGTGCATAATCCGCTGTCACAAACCCGGTGGTGGTATTAATTGAAACGACCTGAAAAGCACCATACCGGATAGATTCCATAAGCGTATCATAAGAATGCAGGCGCAGGTCAACAACTACAATCACGGTGCCGGCTAACATTATCAGTAAATAAAATTTAAGGACATCACCAAACTGTCGGATGCTTTTATTGGTTTTAAAAACGACCAGATAAAGGGAAAAATTTATTCCGGCAAGAATCATAAAAACGATAACGATTGCTTCAACAGAAGGACTGGCGTAATGTGCGATACTGGCGTTTCGGGGCGAAAAGCCGCCGGTGGGAATTGTAGCCATGGCTGTTAAGGCGGCATCATAGAATGAGAGCCCGCAAAGTAATAGCAGAAGAGTCTCTGCTACCGTGAGTGTCAAATAGACGATCCAGAGCAGTCTGGCAGTATCTTTAATTTTGGGCGTTATTTGTTCCTGAGCGATGGATGAAGATTCGAAATTGTAGAGGTTCCGGGCGCCAACATTAATTGCGGGCAATATGACCAGTGCAAGAATAATGATACCCATACCCCCGATCCAGTGGGTCATGCTTCGCCAAACCAGCAGACTGGCCGGAAGCACTTCAATATCGTTTAATACCGACGCGCCGGTAGTCGTGAAACCGGACACACTCTCAAAAAAGGCGTCCAGAAAACTATGGAAATATCCAGACAGATAAAACGGCAGTGCCCCCAATAACGAGACAAAAAGCCAGCCAAAAACGACAATTGCAACGGCTTCTCGTTTTTCAATAACAATTTTTTCCGGTTTATTATAATCCAAAACAAGTCCGACAACACCGGCTGAAATGATTGGAACAATGAAGGCAAATAACAGAGTATCTTTGTTTAAAATACTGATAATCAAAGGAATTATCAACAGCGCTCCTAATACCAGGAACAGGGCACCCAGGAGTGTTAAAACATGGCGGAATCTCATATATTATCGCAATAAAACAAAATTAATTATCATTAAAATATCATATGAGTTTACAGGATTTTTAAATACTAAGCAAATTCACCGCTTGTTAAAAAGCCCTTGTAGCTCATGGCGGAATTTGTATATTTAATCCTGCATGATATACTAGGATTGACACGATTGGACCAGTAAATGAGACGGATTCTATATATTTATCGATGGACTGTTGCCGTATTGGTTTTTTCACAGATTGCGGCACTGGTGTTTATCGGCATGCTTTTTTATCGTCCGCAACAATTGTTTGTCCTAATTCAACCATTATGCCGCTTGCTGTTGCGCGTGATATCCGTGAGAGTCAAGGTCAATGGCCTGGATAATTTTGATCACAGCCGTCCTTATTTAATAATCTGTAACCACGAATCGCTTCTGGATGCATTTATCTGTCCGGGCTATATTCCATTATTTTTTGCCGTGCTTGAACTAACCGATCATTTTTCCTGGCCGGTCTGGGGAAAAATGACGCGTAAATGGGGCAATATTCCAGTTAGGAAAGGAAATCTTAAGGCTGCAATGGAAAGCCTTGACCGGGCCCGGGATCTTCTGAAAAACGGTACATCCATATTGATTTTCCCTGAGGGTGAGCGCACGATTAACGGTAAAATGAATTCTTTCCGCAAGGGCGCATTCCACCTAGCGAAAAACGCACGAGCGGATATATTGCCGATTGGAATGAAAGGACTCTGGCGGGCGAAAACAAAAGGTGACTGGCGGGTGCAGTCTGCCAATGTAAATTTTAATATCGGAAAGCCGTTATACTATAACAATTATCAGCATATGAGCCTTGATCAACTAAAGGATTGGGCCGAAACGGAAGTCCGGCGCCTGAAACACAGTGTTTGAATAATTCTGTACCCTACTAATTATACTGCATTGAGAATACGAAATTATTTATTAAATTTAGATCATGAAAAAAACAGATTTCTCATTTTTACCCGAAAAGAAACAATTGCACTATGAACAAATGGCGCGATCTTATCGAATCAATGAACGCCAGAGAAATACCGCGTGGACAAGTTTTAAAGAAAAAATGATCGAAAGCAAAATTGCCCTGATATCTATTTGCGGAGCCTACCTGAAAAGCGAAAAGACCTTTACCAGAGAGCCGAACGACCAGAATTACGCTTATCAGCCCATTGACATTAATTTTGATCGCGACGACTTAGAGTTTATGGCCCTGGACTGGGAAACATCTGAAGCCGCGCAGGACATTAATGTAGTTCTCCCAATTGATCGGCTTGTGTTGTTGCAAAAGGAAGGGTTGATCGGAAAAGTCAATGACAACCTATTCAGTTTTTCCGGGGTTAACGAAAACCGTGATTTGCTGGACAGATCAGTTAAAAAATTAATTAATGAGCTAAAAAAAGAAGAGTGTCACGGTGCTCTGATTATTCCATGCTCAGCCAAAACGGCCGAGACAGCTTGTTTAATTGCCAGCCAGATCGAAGCATCTGATATTTCCACGGCACTTCTCACGCCATTCTACGAACAGGCACTGATTATGTCACCACCCCGTTGTGCATTTATCAATTTTCCCTTTGGCCGCATGCTTGGAAAGGCGAATCATGTGACGTTGCATACAGCGATTCTGCGAGATACGCTACGGCTGTTTGAAAAAGCGAAAGTGCCTGGTGATATTCTAAATCTTAACTTTATCTGGTCATACGACAGAATTCCAAACTGGTAAAAAACCAAGACAATAAAAAAAGCCGCCAATCGAGTTGAAAGGCGGCTTTTTTATTACTATTGCGAATGGTTTTAGGTTATCGCGATCCTTTTTAGGGTTTCTTCCAGGAGTCCCCAGAATTTCCCTACTGTTTTAATTTCAACCAATTCATCAGGAGAATGAGGATTCTTGATAGTTGGTCCGAAGGATATCATATCAATACCTGGAACGGTTTCGCCAATAATACCACATTCGAGTCCTGCATGAATTGCTTTAACTTCAGGAACCTTCCCGTATAAATCGTTGTGAGCGGTTTTCATTATTTCCAGAATTTTTGAATCCATGTTTGGATTCCAGCCCGGATATCCACCTCCCTGATGAACAATTCCACCAGCCAATAAACCGGTGGCCTTAACTTTGTCGGCTATATTATTTTTAGCAGTTTCAACGGAGCTGCGCTGGCTGGTCAAAACGGCAACAGTGTCGTTTTCGGTAAGAACAATGGCCAGGCTGGTGGAAGTTTCAACTAGATCGGGAATGGCATAACTCATGGAAACAACACCATGCGGAAGAGCATAAATCATGTTCATAAATCGCGCTTGAAATTCTTTCGAAAAAACAGTTGCCGGTTTTTCAGTACCGGTAATTACTAGTTTAATGCCGGTTTCGATACCGTTGTATTCAGACATGTAAATGTGTTCATATTCAGCAACAAGAGATTTTAATCCTGTTGCATCGTCCGGGTTGGCCACCAATGTCGTTTCTGCTTCTCTGGGAATAGCATTATGTTTACTTCCACCGGAAAAAGAAGCGAGAAAAAAGTCAAATTTGTCATTGGCGTTCCAGAGCAAACGATTTAGCAGTTTATTGGCATTGCCCCGCCCCAATGGAATATCGAGCCCGGAGTGACCACCTTTAAGGCCAGTGAGTTTAATGGTCAGTGGCACATAATCAATCGGTGCTTTGATCCATTCGACCGGTAATGTGATCGTTGTGTCTTTACCTCCGGCGCAACCGACATATAAGGCACCGTCTTCTTCGGAATCGCCATTAATAAGAATATTGGCAGTCACAAAACCCGGTTTTAGGGCATTTGCACCAGTCAACCCCGTCTCTTCATCAATAGTGAATAGAAATTCCATTGGCGGGTGGACCATATCTTTGGAGGCCATTACAGTTAGGGCCGTTGCAACGCCGATGCCATTGTCAGCCCCAAGCGTGGTTCCTTCAGCGCGAACATATTCACCATCGATCTTCATTTTAATGGGATCCTTACGAAAATCGTGAACCGTACCGCTGTTTTTTTCACAGACCATATCCAGGTGGCCCTGAATGCAAACCGTGGGTTTCTCTTCGCTGCCGGGACTTGCCGGTTTAGTGACAAGCACATTCCCGACCTCGTCCTGCTTATAAGGCAGTCCAAGTTCTTTGGCAACCTTGATTATATATTGTGCTGCCAGAGCTTCATGTTTTGATTCTCTTGGAATTTGGTTTAATTCATAAAAATAGCGCCAGAGTTTTTCGGGCTTCAGTCCTTCAAATACATATTTCATTGATAATCCTCCGTCCATTATGTGTTAATTTTGAGTTAAAACGGTCTTTATTGTTACTAATGCCTGGTCAATTTCTTCTTTAGTAATGACCAGTGGCGGGGCAATCCGGATGACATTTTCATGGGTTTCTTTGGCCAGAATTCCCTTTTCCTGCAATGCTTCACAGAAACGACGAGCGCCCCCGGCGCCCTTTTTGAGGACAATACCGATCCATAGTCCCTTACCTCGGTAAAAATCCACATAAGGACTGTCAATTTTTCTTAATTCCTCAATAAGATATTTTCCCAATTTGGCCGAGTGCTCGATAAGCTTCTCATCCAGAATAATTGCCAACGCTTCTCTGGCAACAGCACAGGCGATGGGATTCCCACCATAGGTTGATCCGTGATCGCCGGGATTAAAAACGCCCAGAACCTCTTGTGAAGACACGACCGCTGAAACCGGATACATGCCACCGGAAAGCGCCTTGCCGATAATGACCATGTCCGGTTTGACATTTTCATGTTCGTATGCGAAAAGCGTCCCCGTCCGGCCCAGACCGCTTTGAATTTCATCGGCAATCAATAATACATTATTCTGTTTGCAAAGTTCGGCTGCTTCCCGTAAAAAACCTTCTTGTGGTATTACTACACCACTTTCTCCCTGTATTGGCTCAACGAGAAAAGCGACAGTGTTTTTGGTAATGGCCTTTTTAAGTGCTTCCGCATCTCCGTAGGAAATGATAGTAAATCCGGGAGTCAGCGGCCCGAATCCATCTTTGTATTGCTCCTCACTCGAAAAAGAGATAATCGTGGTGGTGCGTCCATGAAAATTGCCGGCACAAACGATTATGTCCGCTCGGTCTTTTTCAACACCCTTGACAGTGTATCCCCATTTTCGGGCGGCCTTAATGGCTGTTTCTACGGCTTCCGCACCGGAATTCATTGGCAGCATCATTTCAAAACCAGTCAATTCACACAACTCTTTGGCTAAAAACGGCAGTTGATCATTCCGAAATGCGCGAGATGTCAGTGCCAGGCGTTCTGATTGCTTTTGTATGACTTTTACCAATCGCGGGTGACAGTGTCCTTGGTTGACGGCGGAATAGGCAGCCAGGAAGTCCATGTATTTTTTTCCTTCAACATCCTCAACCCAGATACCGGATCCCCTTGTTAGTACCACGTCCAGGGGTTTATAATTTCGGGCACCATACTTGTCTTCAAGTTCGATACATTCTCTGCTTGTTACCATTTATCTTCCTGCTGTTTTGTTGTTCCTTTTACGGTAGATCATTGCACGGGAAATTAAATTATTATTTAGATATTCGCCATTGTTTTCTTTAAAAATTTAAGTGACTCAAATATACCCGGCCTGTATGTTGTGAACAAAATACATTTAAAATCTGTACTCAATAAATAACTGGTGAGTCTGTCCGCCCCGTTTTACAACCTTTTTACCCGGAATTTGCTCGGTAAAACGGACTGGACTGTCATCGGTTCGATTTATTATCGGGATTATTTGAGTGATGGCATAATTGATCGTAAAATTATTAAACTGGCGCCGCAGACGTGTTTTAAAATTGAACATATTGGCGGTGATATTTATGGGGTAATCAATAGGGCTTGATATCAATCCGCATTCCAGGTGAGCTTCGCCCTGAACATTAAATTTATATTGTGAATGGATGTATTCGCCGGAACAGTTTAGATTTGTTTTTTTAATTAGGAATCTCCGGGACCATTTCAATTTTTGTGAAAACGAACTGCCGGGTCCGATATTTACTTCGGCCCAGTGGACAATAGGCAGAGTAATAAGTCCAATAAATGAATCTTTTGTATAACCGAGAATCGGAGTTTTTAGTGAAAATTTTCCGGAATATTCAACGATGCTTATGCCTGTCTGGAATTCATTTTTACCTACCTGGAAGTCAGACTGCAGAGAGATTCCGGTTCGTGAAAAATCTCCGCCGCCCAGATCATGGATATCGGTGACACCAAAAGACTGATTATTGGTTTTATAAGACATTTTTGTTTTGAATACTTCAATTACGGCAAGGGACATCGGTTTGTCTGGAGACAGAATGGAAAAAGCTATTCTGTTTTGTTTCATTGAAACTGGCAGATCAAGTTGTCGTTTTCCGTTGAGTGACTGAGTGACATTACTGTTAATGTAATTGAATGAGGCGTTGCTGTTGTTGTCCAGATGGCTGAAAAATAGACCAATGCGTTTATCTGAAATTTTAGTTGACCCCCACGATTCAAATATAACGCAGGTATTATTAATCGGGGCGTTAATCCTGTTTCCGAAAGTCCCAGGCAACCATTTCAGGAAATAATCATTCATATTTTTATCTTCTGAACTAGGAAATTCCAGAATATTGAAATCGGTTTTGTATGCGTCGTCACTATAGTGAACTTTCAGACCCAATAATGCTACACCGTCCGTACCTGTCCATAAAACGTTGGTATTTGTGCCTCGCCCGGATAATTTTGCCAGTACAGCAGTTTCACCTTTTTTATTTGAGCCGGACAATCTTTGGTACTGTGATTGAATCAAGATTAACTGAGAATAGCGTCCCACGGAATACGGCAAGGAGTAAGATATGTAGGAATTGTGGCGGATCACGGATACGGTTGGGTTTTCAGATATTTTCGCCCGATAAATATCATCCAGACGTTGTGAGATAATCAAAGATGAGCGCCAGTTATAAATCTCATCTATGCTGATTTTCTGGTTATTATGAAAACCTGAAATTATAGCGGTAAAGTTTTGCCAGTCGCCCAGGAGCGTGTCCAGAAAAAGCAAAATGAAAAGGGGAAGAACCCAAATGTTCTTCCCCTTGTATTTGATCAAAATATTCAGCAAACGCAACTCTACTTCATCAACGTCATCTTGCGGGTATGGATTTCGCCATTAATGGACAGGCGGCTGAAATAAATACCGGATGGAAAATTGTGAGCATTCCAGACCGCGATAACTTTTCCAGCCTTATAATGGTTGTTTACTAATTCCGCAACCTGTTCGCCATTAAGGTTTAAAATTGTCAGGCGCACATCCGCTTCCCGCGGTAAGTCAAATGCAATAGTAGTTGCCGGATTAAATGGATTCGGATAGATTGGATACAATTTAAATTGCCTCGGCAATTCCGATATTTCATAAACTTCATTGATCTTGAAGCGATCGGGAAACAATCCGCCCATGGTGCTGTCAGTTCCCATGAAATAATTTTTCAGCATAATCAGAAAACTTGCCGGAGGATTGTCAAACCACGCCGAAAGGTTGATCCGCTCGGTACCATTCCAATAGGTGGAATCAGGAAATGCGAAATCCTCCCACAATTCCCATGCAGAAGAGGACAGCATTTCCATGATAGATGACATTTCCTCTGTATTCATATCAAAATCAGCCTGGTAGGGCTCCATTACATCTATCAGCGTGGCCAGATTGTCATAGAAGATTCCGAAATTTTCAAATGATTCTTCAAGCTGATCTCCGATTTCGTGAAATTTGTCGATACCGTATGGAGTGATCGACAGAAAGTTCGGATTGGACTGTTCAAGGACAAGAATAAAATCCAACTCACTATTCACATTTGAAAAATCCAGAACGGCAGGATCTAGATCCATAATGAATATCTGGTCGATTTCATTGTAAAGCGCCGAAACGGCATCGGCCATCATTGACATTGCATCAATCATCATCTCGATCGATTTTGTCGCCATCATAATCTGGGGAACTGTGAGATAAGTGATGGAAAAATCGGTGTTGGGTCCAAGAATGTACGGACCAAACTCGTCATTATTCTGCTTGGTCAGAATCACATAGTTAGTCAACTCGTCACTATCGATGTACCGATCAATGTGGAAGCGAATTTCAGATATCTTATCCTGAAGATCGAAACTGCTCCATCTATAATTATGAATCAGGCTGTCGATACGTCCCTCAGAAATAAATCCAACGGCTTTTTCGATATCCTTGAAATATTCTTCATCGGTCAATAGATCGTACACAAGGGTCAAGGCCAGACCAAAATGCTCATCCGGTGTCTTGGTCGGTTTAAAATTCAAAAGTGTTTGATAAGCATGAACCTTCATCTCAAATGCTATCCGTGAATCGTTGGCATTTAAAATAATGTCTGAAGCAATCATAGCATACATATCAGTCGTTAAACCCCGGGGGAAGGTATTGCTAAAAGTGTAACTTGTCAGTTCGCCCGTCCGGTAATAATCCTGATAAACGCCCCAAAGGCCATCGGAATCGGCAAGGCTTTCAATCAGTCCCCGCGGTCGTATGGTTTTATTTTCGGCTTCAGGACCGATAGGATATTCCTTTCCTGCCAGCAGGGTGTCGAATTCAACGATCTTGTCCTGTAATGAATCAATTCCGGCCAGGTCAAATTCAAACGGCGCAAAAGGCTGGTTCCATAGCAGTACCTGGATTGAATCTAGTAGGTTATAAAGCGAATCAAGTCCGGAACGGGCTACGGCAACCCCGGGATCAATATCACTGCTGTTGAAATTGACGGAATCTATTATCTGGGTAAAGCCGCTTCCCAGTGTTTCGGCCATGTTTTCACCAAGCAGGCTGATTCGATCAAGACGATTAAAAAATTCCCTGGAAAAAATGAACAGGTCATTTTCATATTTTGTTCCGGCCAACTGGACGGAATATTCAAAATCTGCTGTACCTTCGGCAACCGTATCCCAATGGTCTCCGAACATTTCAGCCAACGGGTCGGTTTTTTCCACAAACCATTCAATCGAAGACCCAATTTCATCAACATCGGATCCGATATTCTCTAACCAGTCGTTCATCGAATCACGATAGGCCGAGTACGTACCGGAATTAAAGAAATCGGTTAAGTTTAGCACGAAATCATTGGGATTGTCTGCGAAAAATAGGGGCAGAATATCTTCGAAGGATTGATATAACATATTTTCAGTATTCAAACCGACATCATCAAACAGGTACTCCAAATCATTCACCAGTGTATCGCCATTAATATGAGTCCATGCAGCCTGTAAGATTGCCAGACCCATATGGGCTTTCATAGTCGGTGTATCATCACCAGCTAAAGGTGAGGTTACCTGGTTAAGATATTCGGCTTCTTTTCCGGTGAGGTAGACAATATATTCCGGTGTAATTTCTTTTTCTATCCGCAAATCCGGAGTCTGGGCCTCAAGCGGCAGGAGCAGAGATAGAAAAAGTAATATGGTGATCATTTGTTTTGTAGCTATTTTCATAAAATTCTCCCTTTTATTTTATAACATCAATTTAACGCTGGCGTGAACTGTAAAATGTATCGCATCTCACACAAACTATATAAGATAGATCTCTTTTTGGGGATGAGACAACCATTCACAACCGTTTTCGGTGACAACAATCATTTCTTCAACAGTGGCAACGCCATACCCTTCTATGGGTAATCGGGGCTCAATTGTATATATCTGGCCAGCTTCAATTGGTAGGTACGGAACATTGCCGTACCGTTCCCAAGTTGGCCCCAGCATCCCGGCGCCATCATGAGTCGAGCGCCCTACTTGGTGGCCTAAACCGTGAGGATATTCAGGATAACCCTTTGATTCAATATAATCCCGGGCAATTTTATCGATTTCCCATCCTAATTTACCCGGCAGGATTGCTTCTTTGGCCATTTGAACGGATTCGATAATAGTATTAAACCCGCGTAATACTTCGGCTGGCGCAGCGAACTCACCATCCCGCAGAAAATACCATGTGCGCTGAATATCAGAGCAGTATTCGTCCTTTTTAACGCCGAAATCAATGTTTAACACATGACCTCTCTGAATAATTCTTTCGGTTGGATCAGCATGCGCGCCGGCGGTGTCTGGACCGGTAAAAACTGCCGGACAGGAGTTCTCTTCCCATGCGGTTTCGACACCGTAATCGGAGACTTTTTGTAAAATATATTGGGCAACCTCTACCTCAGTTTTACCGGGTCGCATAAAGCCAGAAACCTGGTCGTAGATATCTTCTGTTAATTGAATCGCTGCTTTGATACGGGCAATTTCTGTTGCGGTTTTTCGGCCACGTAAGGCGCTGACGATTTCCTCGGAGGAAAAAAATCTGCTTGAAAATTCTGTTCCTTCTGTAAAATCTAATAACAATTCGTACATACCGTGAGTAAGACCATCGGACATATAATCATTTTTAGATGTGTTTATCGCGATATTTTTGGGATTAAGTTCAGTTAGAATCCTGATAAATTCTTCCTTGAAACTACCCACATATTTGCGAATGTCGTCATACAGACCGGTTAAGCGAACCCGCTCATAATCAAGACTGCCGACGATGGCAATTGTTTTTCCGCAACGGGTGATAATAAATGCTGATTGCCAGGTGATATTTGTGCCTAAAACCAAATTGAGACAGGGATCATAACTGGCTTCTGATTCCCGGACAAATGTTAACCACATATCAATGTGCTTTTCGTTTAAAATATCCACTGCCTGTTTTACTTTTTCACAAAGCATCTTCTTTTTCTCCTGAAATATATCCTTTAAACAAAGGTAAATATACGTGAAAGATACCTAAATAAAAATGCCGGAAGGAATTACCGGGCGGTAAATCCTTCCGACGGTGGGGGCAAGGTTCTATTTGGGGGCTTCAGGGTGGGACAATTAAATCTATCAAAAATCGTGATGATTACTACAATACATATGCCAAGCATGTAAGTGTTGTAATCACAGTTGATTAGAAAAACATTAATTTAAAATGGATTACTTAAACGCCACAAATTATGTGGTAAATTTGCCGCGTTAGTGTAGTGGAATATAAAGATTTCAGATTATTTTAAAACTTTTTTTAGAAACTGTCCGGTATAAGAATTTGCTGTAGCGGCTATGTTTTCCGGAGTTCCCACTGCGACAATATTTCCGCCCTGACCACCGCCTTCCGGTCCCAGATCAATGACATAATCGGCGGTTTTAATGACATCCAGATTATGTTCAATGACGATGATTGTATTGCCCTGATCGACCAGGCGATTGAGGACTTCGAGTAGTAGTTTGATATCCTCAAAATGCAAGCCGGTGGTTGGTTCGTCCAGAATGTAGAGTGTTCTGCCGGTTCCGACTTTGCTTAGTTCTGTGGCCAGTTTCACACGCTGTGCCTCTCCGCCGGAAAGTGTGGTTGCCTGTTGGCCGAGTTTAATATAACCCAACCCGACATCGTTTAGGGTTATTAGTTTTTTCTGGAGTCGGGGGATTTTATCAAAAAAGCCGACTGCCTCATTGACCGACATGCCCAACACATCTGCGATGCTTTTTCCCCGGTACTTGATTTCGAGAGTTTCACGGTTATAGCGCTTTCCTTTACATACCTCACAAGGCACATACACATCCGGGAGAAAATGCATTTCGATTTTTTTGATACCATCACCGCTGCATGCTTCACAGCGACCGCCCTTTACATTAAATGAAAACCGACCCGCTTTATATCCACGGATCTTCGATTCTTTCAGCGAACTGAACAGATCGCGGATAATTCCAAAAGTGCCGGTATAAGTTGCCGGGTTTGAGCGGGGGGTCCGGCCAATCGGATTTTGATTTATGTCAATAACCTTATCGATATACTCGATTCCCCGAATGGATTCATATTTCAGAGGAACATGGGTGGTTGCATAAAAGTGGCGGTGTAAAATAGGGTAAAGGGTTTCATTAATCAATGAGCTTTTCCCGGATCCCGATACACCGGTTACACAGATAAATTTACCAAGCGGAAAATAGGCAGTAATATTTTTTAAATTATTACCCTGGGCGCCGCATAAGCAGATCTGTTTTCCATTTCCCGATCGTCTGTTTTGAGAATAATCAATTCGTTTTTTCCCGGATAAATACTGACCGGTCAAGGACTGCTCGTTTTGTCGAATTTCTTCCGGTGTACCCTGTGCGATAACATAGCCACCAGTTTCCCCGGCGCCAGGTCCCAGATCGAGGATGTAATCACCGTGTTCAATGGTCTCCTGATCATGTTCAACAACCAAAACAGTGTTTCCTATATCCCTGAGACGAGTCAACGTATTAAGCAGGCGAGTGTTATCTCGCTGATGCAGACCGATACTTGGTTCATCAAGGATATACAGCACACCAACCAGCTGTGAGCCGATCTGGGTTGCCAGCCGGATGCGTTGTGCCTCGCCACCGGAAAGAGTCTGAGCGGAGCGATCAAGGGTAAGATATTCAACGCCGACATTAACGAGAAAGTCAATTCGTTCCCGTATTTCTTTAAAAATCTGATGAGCGATTATTTCTTCATTCGGGCTTAATGTTAAACTGTCAAAAAAGGTTTTTAATTGTGATACAGGTTTGGATGTCAATTCACTAATTGACAAATCACCAACTTTTACTGCAAGACTTTCTTTTTTTAGTCGGGCGCCGTTACATGTGTTGCAATGTTTCACGCTCATGAATTGATTGATCCAGGTACGAATTCCGGCGGAATTGGTTTGTGTGTAGCGCCGTTTTAAGTTATTTATAACACCTTCATAGGGGGCATTATACTGGCCCTGCATGCGCTCGGAATTATAATTTACGGAAACTGAAGAACCGGAAGTCCCAAACAGCAATACATCCCGGGCCTCTTCGGACAGTCGGTTAAAAGGGGTTATAAAATCAAAATTATAGCGTTTAGCTAACCCTTTTAATATGGCAGAGTACCAATTTCCACGGGGCTGCTCGCCCAACGGAACGATGGCGCCTTCGGAAAGACTTTTACGCTTGTCCGGCACTAGCAGATCGGGATTGATTTCCATCTTGGTGCCGAGCCCGTCGCAATCGGGACAGGCTCCGTATGGACTGTTAAAGGAAAACATTCGCGGGGATAATTCTTCATAGCTGATACCGCAATCGGGACAGGCAAAATGTTCACTGAAAATATGTTCTTCTGTATTGTTTACCCAAACGATAATCAATCCTGATCCAATGTTCAAAGCCAGCTCAATGGATTCCGTCAGGCGTTCTTTTATCGAAGAGTCAACAATGAGCCGATCAACGACAACTTCGATGTTGTGCTTTTTATTTTTATCAATTTTGATAGGCTGGTCAATATCGAAGATTTTTCCGTCGACCCGAACCCGGACGAATCCCTCGCGCCGAACTTCTTTAAAAATTTCCCGGTATTCACCTTTACGCCCCCTTACCAGAGGCGCCATAACCATTATACGGGTGTCTTCCGGGAAATGCAGAATTGCATCGACAATCTGCTGAGGTGTCTGTTTTTGAATATGTTTTCCGCAATTATAACAGTAAGGAGTACCGATTCGGGCATAAAGCAGACGAAGATAATCGTATATTTCAGTCAGTGTACCAACGGTACTCCGGGGATTTCTGGACGTGGCTTTCTGCTCGATAGAAATGGCAGGACTTAATCCCTCGATAAAATCGACGTCTGGTTTTTCCATAATGCCGAGAAATTGCCGCGCGTACGCCGAAAGTGATTCCACATACCGGCGCTGTCCTTCGGCATAGATGGTATCAAACGCTAATGACGATTTTCCGGAACCGGATAGTCCAGTGATGATCACCAGTTTATCCCGGGGAATTTTTACATCGATATTTTTTAGATTGTGCTCGCGGGCACCTTTGACGATTATATATTTATTGCTCATATCTCCACTTTGACAATCTGCAAAGTTAAGCACATCTTACTACAACTTAAAGAGTTTTTCCGGGTTGATATGTATCATTTTTACATGCTTGTGATTATATTATTGGTTGCTTTATGAATGTGTCGGAAACGGAATTGCATGTATCTAAAATTTAACTAGTAAAATAGATGGAAGGAATATAATATGAGACCGGTAGTAATAATAATTCGAGATGGCTGGGGATATAGTGAAAACCCCAAAGGCAATGCTGTCATGGCGGCAAAAACGCCTAATATAGATTTATATAAAGAAAAATATCCCTGGACTTTACTGGAATGCTCCGGTGAAGCGGTTGGCCTGCCGGAAGGCTATCAGGGTTCCAGTGAGGTTGGTCATCTGAATATGGGAGCCGGCCGGATTGTGATTCAGGAACTAAAACGGATTGATGACGGACTTTCCAGGGGGACATTGTTTGAATCGCCGAAGTGGAAAAAATTAATGGACAATTGGAAAACCAACCGTTCACGCTTACATCTGCTGGGATTGTTACAGGATGAGGGTGTCCATGCGCACCAGGAACACCTGTTTAAAATTATGAATCGGGCGCGTAGCGAATATCCTGACGGAAAGATTATTATTCATCCGTTTCTGGACGGCCGGGACACACCACCTCGAAGCACGCTGGAATATATTGCCAAACTAAATACCATTATGGACAAAGTCGGGAATTGCAGCATCGGCACCGTCATGGGACGTTATTACGGAATGGATCGTTCCCGAAACTGGGTTTTAACGGACAAAGCCTATCATTGTATCGTTAACGCCGAAGGCCGCAAGGCAAAAACAGCCGAAGATGCCGTTAAAGAGTCTTACGTGAATGATAAAACACCGGATGGTGTGGAGATGTTTGACGAATATATCTTGCCTTACGCAATTGGTTCATATGACGGCGTTAAAGACGGTGATTCAATGTTGCATACAAATTATCGTCAGGATCGGGCAATTCAGCTAACCATGGCATTTGCAGATCCAAATTATCCCGGGAAATTACAGCGCAAGCCCCAGGTTGTTTATGTCGGCTTTACTCAATATTATGACGAATTTCAGGATTTTATGCTGGGATCAATGAGTGCCGGCGGGAGTATGAACAAATTGCTAGGTGAAATAATATCAAATGCAGACTTGAAGCAATTACGGATTGCAGAGACTCAAAAATTCAGGCACGTTACCAGTTTTTTTAACGGTAAATCCACTACACCCTATCTCAATGAAGATCAGGTTGAGATTCCTGGCCGTTTTGATCCGGCATCCTTTGCCAGTCATCCGGAGATGGATGCCTATAATGTTACCGATGAAATTTTAAAACGGCTTGAAAATAATCCCTATCAATTTATTGTGATCAATTATGCCAATGGTGATATGGTCGGTCATACCGGTAATTTTGATGCAGCCCGTCAGGCGATCGAAATTGTGGATGAAAATGTAGGCAAGGTAGTTGATCGTTTACTTGAACTCGATGCGCAAATCCTCATTACTGCCGATCATGGAAATTCCGAACAGATGATCGATTATGAGACTGGAATGGTTAAAACAAGCCATACGGTTAATCCGGTCGAATTGATTTATGTTGCAAAAGATTCACCGGGGAGGCAATTACTTAAAAGAGGCAAACTTTCGGATATTGCGCCTACAGTATTAAGTTTACTTGGACTGGATATCCCGAAGGAGATGACGGCCGATCTTTTACTAAACTAAAATGCCTTTGGAAATTGGATATGGTGTTTTAATTAATGATCTCTTAATGGACTCCATACTTTCCAAACATTACCGACCAGATCGGGGCCCGGTTTCAGAACTTTTTTGCCCGGAGTCCAGCCAGCGGGGCACACTTCCGCGCCCTTGGTGGCTCTAACATGTTGAAATGCTTGAATCTGGCGAATGGTTTCAGATAGTTGGCGCCCGACAGGCGGCGTCATCACTTCCATGGCCTGAATAATCCCGTCCGGATCAATGATAAACCGCCCGCGTAACTCTACACCGGCATTTTCATCATAGACCCCGTAGATTTTTCCCACATTTCCTGGCCCATCAGAGACCATGTGGAAAGGAACATCTTTTTCGGCCATTTTTGATAGTTCCTGATCATTCCAGACTTTGTGGACAAAATAGCTGTCAACGCTGACAGAAATAACTTCAACACCTAATTCTTGTAATTTTTCATAGTTGGCAGCGACCGCTGACACTTCGGTCGCTCAGACAAAGGTAAAGTCGCCGGGATAGAAACACAACATTACCCATTTACCAAGAAAGTCAGATAACTGGATCTTGGTAAAAGTGCCCCGATAATATGCTGGCGCCTGAAAATCGGGGGCTTTTGTACCTACTTTTGCCGTGGACATTTGAGGCTCCTTGTGTAAAAAGTTTTCTTGTTCGATTTTTGCAGACGGCGTGCCAACCGTAGCGCCGGTTGGACGGGCGCAGCCTACTGCTTCATTTGACATGTTTTGAATCCTCCAGTTTAATTGTAATCACCACATCCAATTTTCAGAGGTTTTCTTCATACTTGATAATACAAAGCCTGAAGCTTTTATTCAAGTGAAAAGAAAATCGGGATCAGTTTTTACCGGAACTCCAAAGACGGTTAAAAAAGAGCAGATGGTATTCCAGCGCGTTGGTCCAGTAATCCCAGCTGTGACTGCCGGGACGCTCGTAGTAATCGTGGGGAATTTCCAGCTCTATTAAGCGCTTGTGCATTTTGCGGTTAATATCTATAGTGAAATCATCAATACCACAATCGATGATGATTCCTTTTTCCAAACCGGCAAGGCTTTCGATAAGATAGATACAGGAGTAATTTTTCCAGTCGTTCCCGCTGTCTTCGAGAGGGCCGATTAGTTGCGAAATTCCATATTTATCACCCGAGGCATTCAATACCATGACTCCGCTCATACTGCCAGCTGTGGTATAAAGATCGGGATGTTTGGCAAGGAGGCTGATGGCCCCATGCCCGCCCATACTCAAGCCACAGATAAAACGACCGTCAGCATTGGGTTCTGTACGATAATGTTTATCTATATATCGAACGACTTCGTCGGATATATACGTTTCATATTGATTATCTTTTTTATAGGGGCTGTCAATATACCAGCCGGCATAACCGCCGTTAGGGCAGACGATAATGAATTGGTATTTATCACTGAGTGGGCGCAGATCCATATGACCGGACCAATCTTTATAAGAACCACTCCATCCATGCAATAGATACAACACAGGAAATTGATCTTTTGTCAGATTATAAGAATCGGGCAAAACGATAACCGCTTTTGGTTTTGATCTCATAGCTTTGCTTTTAATAACAACTGTATCCAGTGTGGCCGAAAATAGGTGATGTACCAGGAACATTAGAAATACAAGAAGTTTTAGGATTTTCATTCAGTAACCTTTCAAAGAAGTTGAAATCTCATTTAAATATAAATTGGAAGATTGGTTAATTCTATGAGAAAAAGTGTAAATATTTGCGATAAATCATGTGGAACTTGAATTAATTATTTTAACTTACTAACCAGAAAAATAATAAGGAGTAATATCCAATGAAAAAAATCACCATTTTCCTATTTGTCTTTTCGGTAATCCTGTCGGCACAGGTGCAGGTTGCGAAAACGGAAGTACTGAATCTGGGAACCAATACTATTCTGCCGGTATTCAGTGATGACGGGAAGTACCTTCTTTTCACATCCATGGAAGGATTAAAGTATTATGACCTTACAAAAAGAACATCTTCCAGGATCGCAGACGCGGGTTATGATTACAACATGGATAATGCAGGCAATATCCGTTTCCGCGTCGATTCATTTGATAAGGGATTGCGGCTGAATTCTGTCCTTTTATACGATATAAAAACCAAAATCACTACCAAGATACTTGAGAATAAACGGCTCGATGTCGTCCCTCTAATTACCGATCAGGGTGTATTTTATATTGAAAATAATGAAGTGAAAAGTACGCTTTCGAAATCTACCACGGCATCAAAACCGATTATTTTTTCTTACGATCGCAGTCTTTTGTTGTTGAACAATGGAGCCACTAAAAAACTACGACCTCTGGGCGACGATAAATTTTATATCTGGCCGTCTATCTCTCCGGATAATACAAAGATATGTTTCGTCGATAAAAACGATCTCTATGTAACGGATATGAACGGATCAATATTAACTTCGGCGAGAGAAGCACGTGCGCCGAAATGGTCGCCGGATGGTAAATGGATTACTTTTATGCGGGATTCTGATGATGGTTATCGTTTTACCGCTTCTGAAATCTTTTTACTTCGTGTTGCAGACAGCACGATCTTTCAGTTAACCAATACAGAAGACCGCATCGAGATGTCTCCTTCCTGGTCACCAGACGGTAAGCAGATTGTTTGTGAAGACGCAGAAAACGATGAATTTATTTTATTAACGCTTGATTTAAGGTAAGGGCATAACATGAAACGTTTATTTATTCTGATTCTTTCATTGTGTTCCATACTTGCCGCGCAAGACCTGACTGGCAAGAAACTATACATTAATGCCGGACATGGAGGTCACGATTCCAATGATCGTCCCCCTATCAATGATGCTGGCTATTGGGAATCTGAAGGAAACCTGACACGGGCGCTTGTTGTGGAAACCCTGTTGAAGAACATGGGGGCAACTGTTGTGATGTCTCGTCGACACAACCGGATTTCAGATGGGGCGGCACTTTCCAGCCTGGGCACCGATGCCAGCAACCAGAACTGTGATTGGTTCCATTCTATACATACAAATGCAGCTGGAGGGAATTCTACTCTTATGTTATATTCTGGCGTTACAGATGATCCGATTATCAATGTGACGCAACAGCACTTTTCCGGAATGCTGACGTTTTCAAATTATATGGGGAATAATATTAAAGCAGCTGTTCAAACAACCCACTACACTCATGCCGGAGATTATACTTTTTATGGAAGCGGTCATAATTACTTGGGAGTTTTTAGATATTTAACGATTCCAGGCACTTTAAGCGAAAGCAGTTTCCATGATTATTGGCCAAACACCTACCGTTTACAGAACCTGGACAACCGCATTAATGATGGTTGGGCAATTGCCCTCGCATTTGTGCAATATTATGGTGAACCTTTGCCAGATTTCGGAAACTTGGCAGGTATTGTGCGAACAAAAGAGGATAAAACCAACTATGAATACATTACCGGAACAAACGATGAATACGAACCGGTTGACAGCCTTATGATAACCCTGAATCCAGGAAATCGTGTTTATTACGGCAACACGACCATGTATGTTGATAAGTATACCCCTCAATGGTCACAGATTACAAGTGGATCTCCGATTAATCCTAACAATTGGGCGGCCATTGATAATTCAAGCGATAGCGATTATGACTATTATACAAACGGTTATGATAACAACCATAACTATAACCGTAACAATGGATTTTATCTTTTTGACAGTCTCGCGTTTGGTAATTATACCGTTGTGTTTGATGCTCCCGGTTATTGGCCAGATACGACAGTGATTGTCATTAACGACAGTAAATTTTTCTGGACACTAAACCGGTACATGGAATCTTCAGTACCGCCTTTTGTAAAAGTGGCAACTCCAGAAAATCACGAAGCGATACACCCTGCATGGGAACCGATTATACTTAGTTTTTCACATCTTATGGATACAAGTCTCGTAAAAAACGGTTTAACGATATCACCGGAAGTAGGCCTTATTTATTCCTGGGACGTAAGTCTAAAGAAGCTGACCCTGACATATGTCGGAGACAGCCTTGAAGTTGAAACCGATTATACTCTGACGTTGGACGCAAATACTATCATCGGAAACCGGGGTCAGCATTTGGACGGTAATGGGGATGGAGTTGCCGGCGATGACTTTGTATTGGAATTTACAACCAGCCCGAAGGATATTTATGCACCAGCAATTATTTCAAGCTATCCAAGACCATATACTACTAAGATCGAGTTAAATCCAGTAATAAATATACAATTTGATGAAATGATTGATACAACATATTTTACCGATAAAATGATATTTATGTATAGTTATCCAGCGTTTGATACTGTACCACTTGTTGTCCAACATAATTATATCAACGAGCAAAGTGTCTTTAATCTATTTCCCATGGAAGAACTTGAGCCCGTTACTATTTATTTGGCCGCAATAATGGGAGAGATAGCGGATTATCATGGTAATTCAACGGTTTATAATACGAAAATCAGATTTACTACCGGTACCGAATCGTGGAATATAAAAAATATTGATACCTTTGAAAGCGGATTAACATCTAATTGGTGGAGCCCGGAGGCCAGTGGTTCAACGTCTGGAATTGATCCATCTACTGCGAGATCAGAGAATGCGGACAATAACTATTTACTCCCCGGCAGCACGAAATCGATGGAACTGAATTATGACTGGGATTTAAATGCATCTTCCTGGTTGATACGAGTGGTGTATAAAGGTGGCTCCTCTACCCAGGATATATCGTTTGGATCAAACTCGGCGCTTCAAGTGTACATTTTCGGTGATGGCAGCGGGAATCAATTTCGTTTTGCGATTGATGAAGTTGGCGGCTCATCTACCAGTGAAGTATCGAAGTGGTATACGATAGACTGGACTGGATGGAAAGTAGTAACGTGGTATTATGATGATCCGAATAGCGTTGGAAGTTGGATAGGGAATGGTGTACTAGACGGAACGTCATACCGGTTTGATAGTATTCATCTTACCCATGTTTCCGAATCGTCAGAAGCGGGAACCGTATATTTTGATGATTTAAGAGTTGTATCCGTAGAACAAGTGAGTAGTATCAGATCAAATGAGCCAATGCCTGCTAATTTTGTTCTTCACCAAAATTATCCGAATCCATTTAATCCGTCAACAACGATCACTTTTTCACTTCCTGAAATTTCAAAAGCAAGTCTTGATATTTTCAACATCCGCGGTCAAAAAATCCGCAACCTGTTATGTGGAAAATATAACAGCGGAAATTATTCAAAGATGTGGGATGGAAAAAACGATATGGGCAAACAAGTCCCCAGCGGTGTATATATTTACCGTCTTACGACAGATCAGGGAAACTTTACCCGGGATATGTTGTTAATGAAATAGACTTCTGCACGAAAAAAGCAGTAGTGAATCAAATATTATTTGGAGATAAAATGAAACGGAAAATGTTTTTTTATTTACTAATTATTTCCTCTTCAATTAGTTTTTCACAGACGATTGAAGTGCTTGAAAGTAAACTCCTGCCACTCGAAGATAATACGTTTGCGTTACCGCAATTTAGTCCCGACGGAAGTAAACTTTTATTTACCCAAAATGGCTGTAAAGGACTGTGGATATATAATCTGAAAAGCCGCTCTTTGGATCAGATTAATGATAATGCGGGGGCTGGCTACGAACCGGTTTTTTCCGATGATGGGAGCCAGGTGATTTACCGTATTGATGAATATGTTCATTTTCGGAAATATTCAATGTTGGCCGTTCAATCACTCAATGATAAATCCGTTGAGTACTTAACTGAAAAGACCAGAGGCCTTTTGCCGGCAATGAAGTTAGACAATGATCGACTCTTGATGGTTTCCGGTAAACAGATGAAGACATTATCCATTGATAAAATGCAGCTTTCCAAATCCCTTTCTTCTGCGGGAAAAACCACCTATATCGAGGATCAGAAAATAGTCTTGGTTGTCGATGGTGAAAAATCTGTTTTGGCGCCACTTGGTGAGGGAAATTATATCTGGCCCTCACTTTCGCCAGACCAAAGCCAATTGCTATTCACAAAAGCCGGAAAAGGCAGTTATATCTGTGATTTGAAAGGAAATATTCTTACAGATTTGGGCCAGGCAAGAGCGCCAAAATGGTCTCCCGATGGCAACTGGATCGTTTACATGCTCGATAAAGATGATGGTCATACGATTACTTCTTCGGATATTTGGGCTGTTTATAAAGATGGTAAAAAGCAAATACAATTGACCAATTCGACAGATATAGCTGAAATGTATCCAGTCTGGTCTCCGATAATGGACAAGATCGCCTTTGATACGGCGGATGGTAAAATCGGATATCTGACAATTACAATCGGAGAATAGGATTTAATTATGAAACGAATAAACATATTATCATTTGTAATAATTTTACTGGTTTCCTTTATGTCTGCTCAGGATTTGACCGGTGTAAAGTTTTGTTTTGATCCGGGCCATGGCGGCCACGAATCTGATGATCGAAATATGGCTTATGCTGATTTCTGGGAATCGGAATCCAATCTCAGCAAGGCATTTCAGGTAAGAGAAATATTTAGAAATCTGGGCGCTACTGTTATTTTAACGCGGACAGGGAATAATGATGATCCGCCTACAGAAACAAGCACCGAAGATGATCCGTCTCTATCCGAACGGGCTGCGATTGCGAATCAGAACAATGTTGATTTTTTTCATTCAATTCACAGTAATGGCTATAACGGATTGCGGAACTCAACACTGATGCTGTATCCAGGACCCACTGGCGAGCCACGGATCAATGGTCTTTCCGGTTATCCTTCCAGCCCGATCGAATTGACATGCGCAGAAATTATGGTCGACCGGATTTATTCCGCCAATCGGACCACCGGCACCCAGATGGCCGGTGACTGGACGTTTTATGGAACTGGTCAGCCCTATTTAGGGGTTTTTCGAACCTTGACTTTGCCGGGTGTTTTATCGGAAGGTTCATTCCATGATTATTATCCCGAAACATGGCGTTTGAAAAATAGTGAATATCATCGCAATGAAGCTTATGCCTTTGCGCGTACCTATCTTGAAATTTTTGATAGTACGGATTTCGAATATTCAACACTGGCCGGTATTGTGAGGGATGAAAATAAAATTGCAGACTATTATTATTTCAGTGGGTCAGATGATCAATATGTTCCGGTTAACAACATTGTTGTTGCCCTGAATCCTTTAGGTAAGATTTACAACGGCGATTCTTATAATAATGGCTACTTCTTCTTTGATAGTTTGGCGGCCGGAACTTATGAATTAATCATATCGGCGGAAGGGTATTATCCGGATACTGTGAGTGTCACAATTGCGGATAAATTCTTCAATTTTAAAGATGATTACCTGAATTCTATTGCACCGGCAAAACCCGGCTATATTCAAGCGTTAGTCCTGAATAATTCTTCGGTAAAAATTCAATGTGAGGCCGTTGCCAACGCGGATTCTTATGTAGTGTATTATGGTACCGAGGGAACAATCGAACCGGATTCCGTGGTTTCTGACACCAATGAAATTATAGTATCGGATCTTGAAGAATTTACAGCCTATTATTTTCAGGTAAAAGTTGCCAACGCTGCCGGATGTTCGGATTTAAATAAGGAATGCTATGCCGCTGTACCCTCTGCCGATCCTCGGGAAGTATTGATTGTAAATGGTTTTGACCGTAATACGAATACCCGTTATGATTATGTGAAACAATATGTCCAGCCTTTGATATCCGCTGGTCGTGGATTTTCATATATCCTGAATGAATCTGTCTACGATGGAAAAATTTCGTTATGCGATTATGAAACAGTTATCTGGATACTGGGAGATGAAAGTACGGCCGACGAAACATTTAATTCAGTGGAGCAAGACAGTGTGGAGACATTTCTGAAACAGGGCGGGAAATTATTCGTTTCGGGGTCCGAAATCGGTTGGGACCTTGAAGCCAAAGGAAGTAGTAGCGACATTGCTTTTTACCATTATTTTTTAAAGGCTGATTATATAGCCGATGCGCCGGCTGGGGTTAGTGCAACCTATTATTCGGCAATGCCAATTACAGGTGAAATCTTTGATGGTATTGCTGATTTCAGTTTTGATAATGGCACACATGGAACTTTTGATGTGGATTGGCCTGACGCTATCAATGGTATCAATGGTGGCGTTAATGTTTTGAAATACAAGAATGCAAGTACGAGCAATATCGCAGCGATCCGCTATGATGGATTATTTCCCGGAGGTACCGCAGAAGGAAAATTAGTGTATCTGGCATTTCCGTTTGAGTCTATTTACGTGGATTCGGCGCGAATGGAAATTATGGCAAAGACCTTTGATTACTTCGATTATGTTTCAAGTATAGAAAATCCCGAGGAAACAATTGCCGGGGAATACCATTTATTGCAGAATTATCCGAATCCTTTTAATCCGACAACCACTATTTCTTTTACGATCCCCATGGCATCGAATGTACGACTGGATATATACAACATTCGGGGAGAGTTTGTTCGGTCACTGGTAAATGGACGCTTCAATGCGGGGAAGTACTCGCAGATATGGGATGGAAAAAAATCAACTGGCGAGCTTGTGCCGAGCGGTGTCTACATATTGCGGATGTTGTCTGCCGGTGGCATGCAAGTGCGGAATATGCTTTTATTGAAATAAAAAAATACAGTTGTGATGTTTCAGTCGAAACATCACAACTGTCTATAACCACAAGAAACGATTATTTTATTCTTCCGGATTCTCTTTTGTCAGAAGTGTAATTGCCGCTATTACAAACAGAAAAACAAATCCAGCAACAAAAAAGACTTTCAGGATTTTGGTTAAACTGGTAATAATTTTCATTGTTTACCTATCATAGTTCTTCTAGCAGTGCTTTTGCTTCTTTTTGCTGGTTCTTGTCCGAATTGGACACCGCGGGAAGAGCCAGCGCTTGTTTTAACGCTTTCTTGGCATTATTATCCTGGCCCAGTTTTTCATAACTTTTCCCCAGCCACAATAAATGGCGAATATCGTCAGGATTGAGTTCATGAGCTTTTCCGAAATATTCAACGGCTTTTTCAAAGGATGCCGCCGGAGGTGTAGCGTAAATAATACTGGCGACTTTCCGCTCGACCCAGCTTAGATCAGCCAACGCAAAATGCCAACGGCCCATCACATGATAATTGGAATCGTTTTCGGGATCCAGTTTAATCGCAATCATGGTGTGCTCTCTGACGGCATAGGAATTTTCAATTTTTTGTTTGGTGCCTTCTATTTCGCCAACTCGCCCGATTAAAATAGCATAGTATTGATGGCCACCAGCAACGTTTGGTGCAATTTCAACACACTTTTTTGCATATTCAAAGCCAGGATATACATTTGCCTTTTGTACCTCGATATTACCTTCGTCCTGATCGGCTAAATCAAAGTAAGCGCGAGCGATTTTCCAGAGTATTTCCGGATTGTCCTTACCCATCTTCTCGATTTCTTTCAGCTTTGCCAAAGCGTCGGTGTAATTATCGGCATCACGCAGTGTTTCGACCTCATCCAGTAGGTCTTTTACGGTGGCGCCCTGGGCCATTACCAGCATGCACGCCAGTATGATGACCACGGAAAATACTACAAATCGAAAACGTCGATCTTTCATTGTTACCCCCATAGTGTGTTTGAATTGAATGTTGATTTTTCGTTTTTACCAGTTATTAGAAAAATTCCACAAAGGTGAATTTAAGCTCCCGGTTGAAGTAGTCCACCTTATTTCGATTTAGCAGAATATTGTTGAAATCGACTTCCAGGTGAAACCGCTGAACCATTGTCCAGCGAATTCCGGCGTTGAGATAGCCCAGTCCTTCGCCAAGCCCCAGAGCATTAGTTTCGTTGTCATTCAGGGCGGCATCATATTCGACAACAAAGGATATTTCCGGGTTAATGTCTTTATCCAGCCCGATGAAAAATGATGGATCACTGTCACCATCATCGTCTTCCAGTGGATTATAATTGAAACCGGCGTGAAAACCCATGTTGCCGAGAAACCGGTAATTTTTACTGGCAACAAGGTAAAATCCCTTCGCTTTCGTGTCATAGCGTTTTAGCGAATCGATATAGGTACCCTGCCCCTGCGAATTGAAACCAAAAAGAAAGGCCGGCAGTTTAGTGGATTCTTCGATAAACCGATACTTTATTTCTACACCCGGCTGATTATGCCACTGAATCTTTTGGTTTCCGATAATACCGGCGCCACCATAGGAAACACCAAACATAAACCGCTGTGAAATACCAGCGGAAATGCCGGCAAGAACCCCGCCGCCGCTAAACAGGCGAAATTCGGTCAGGTATGCCCCCCTTGGAATAATTCCGGCTGTTGGTACGGTAACCAGGGTCACCGGTTGTGGGTAAACAGAGTTTTCCTGAGATATCGCCGGGAATTGGAGAATAACGAGTGTTGCAAATAGTATTACGATCAGTTTTTTCATAGTAAGTCCAGATATTTTGATGAATATACATTGAACGTGAAATAAAAGCAACCACGATTCATGTGAGTTTCGGCACATAAATCGGATATCAAATATTTGACAGTATCCACAATGAACTCTATATTAAGCGAATAATAAATTTCAACAGGAGGTTCAGATAGCTAAACGAAAACAAAAAAAAAGACCGAATAAGAAAAATAAATTTTCTATTCCCTTCGATGTTGCCCTATTGGTAATCTTTGGCACCTTGATTTTTATTTTACTTGCATTGACAAATCGGGTATGCAGCCCCAAAGATGATTTGAATATTCCCGATTTTTCCATTAATATTAGACATTATTATGAACAAATCAATACAGAGGGACTAACGCTATGAGAAATCTCGGTATTTTTATTTTTGTAATCGGTTTATTGTTGTTGGTTTTGGATCCGACAATAATTCGCATTATCGGAATACTTGGCGCTGCGTTTGGGTTATTTGCATTGCTGGTTCCGGAAAAAGCCGCTGAAGTGATGGATAAATTCAAATCCAAAAAAAGTAATAGCGAATAAACAATCGATCACTGTCGTATTACCCTGATTAGTTGAATGTTGTGACAGGTCCTGTGTCCAGCTAATGTTGAATGCACTATTTTTTCAATGTCCACCGCCAGAGCAATATGGTGGAGGTTTAAATTTTTAGGACAGAATAGCATTGCATATCATGTTTGTCTATCCTATATTTTTCCCTTGGTGAGTTCAAAGAATATACACAAAAAAGACTTCTGGAAAAATTGGCATTGCCGGTAAAATGGATTTTGAGCAGCGGGATATGTTTGAAGAGCCGTTAAAGACAAAAATACTGACCCGACATGAAAAAGAGATGGGCATTCAGGTTGCCGAAATGGAAAAGTATAAATATATCTGCAGCCAGCAAGAAGGGTGCGATATTGGCAAACGGGCCTATTTTGAATGGACCCAGAAGTATGGAAAAAAGGTCCGTGAGTGGCTGGAATCTCTGTCTGACGATGAAATCAACCACCTTTTTGAATCTCTGTCGGGACGGATCAAACACTATATTTTTGAAAAAGCACATTGATGTTTTTCGGTCGTTTAAAATGACAAAGATTACCAATATTGTGTGTTGTAACTGCAATATTATCAGACGCGAATACATTAGAAACGGTATTTTTATGGAGGACAGATAATTATGAGCAAACAGGATCAGGTTAAATTACCGGATAATGCGTATGGCAAACTGAAAGATGGTGAAGATTATATACCGGTAATTCCGGCCGGAAAAATTGTCCCGGAAGTCACAACATATTCACTGTTTTGGGGATTGTTTTATTCGGTATTATTCTCCATGGCAGCCGCTTATTTAGGACTTAAAATCGGACAGGTTTTCGAAGCGGCAATTCCGATTGCGATTCTGGCCGTTGGAACCTCGGTATTGCTCAAACGCAAAAACGCTTTACAAGAAAATGTTATTATTCAGTCAATTGGATCTTCGTCGGGTGTTATCGTTGCCGGTGCGATTTTTACCATACCCGGACTGTATATTCTGGGCATTGACGTCAGTTTTCTCCAAATGTTCTTAGCGTCTCTGTTTGGCGGTGTTTTGGGTATCCTGTTTTTAATTCCATTCAGAAAATATTTTGTTCAGGACATGCATGGTGAATTTCCGTTTCCCGAAGCAACGGCTACAACCGAAGTGATTATTGCCGGCGAATCAGGCGGTGAACAGGCAAAGGTGCTGGTTATTGCAGCCATTGTTGGTGGTATATATGATTTTTGTGTCGCGGGACTTGGATTGTGGAAAGAGGTTGTTTCGACCCAGGTTTTTCGATGGGGCGCCATTCTGTCGGACAAGTGGAAATTGGTGTTAAAAATCAATATTGGTGCGGCTGTAACTGGGTTGGGGTATATCATTGGGCTGAAATACGCCTTGATTATCGCCTGTGGTTCCTTCCTGGCCTGGTGGGTGATGATTCCGGCGTTTTATTATATTGGCCAGCATTTAATAGAACCGCTTGCACCGGCTATGATTCTGATTAAAGACATGCAACCACAGGAGATATTTACCAATTATGTCCGTCATATTGGTATTGGCGGTATTGCGGCTGCGGGGATAATCGGAATAATCAAATCATCGAAAATCATTGCCGGGGCTTTCAAACTGGCTGCTAAGGAATTGACCGGCGGAGTTCTCACAAACGCCGAAGGTATCGTACCCCGGACTCAAAAAGATATCAAAATGAAATGGATTGCCATTTTTCTGTTGATAACATTTATTATGTTGTTCATATTTTTTCTTTTTGGTGTCGTTGAGATGAATATATGGCACGCGATTGTCGGGATTCTGATTGTATTTATTATTTCGTTTTTATTTACAACGGTTGCGGCTCGTGCCATTGCGCTGGTTGGAACCAATCCGGTGTCCGGCATGACTCTGATGACCCTGATTATGTCGTCCGTTATTTTACTTAAAGTTGGCTTGACCGGCGAAAAAGGTATGCTGGCGGCATTGATAATTGGTGGGGTTGTCTGCACGGCATTGTCAATGTCTGGTGCATTTATTTCGGATTTAAAAATTGGTTACTGGTTGGGCACAACACCGCAGGTTCAGCAACGCTATAAATTTGCCGGAACACTACTGGCGGCGGCATCTGTGGGATTTGTTATTCTTGTGTTGAACAAGACTTTTGGTTTTGGTGCCGCGGCTGGTCCGAATGCTCTGGAGGCACCTCAGGCGTCCGCGATGGCAGCGGTTATTGAGCCGTTAATGACCGGTTCACCGGCCCCCTGGACACTCTATATCGCGGGTGTGTTTATGGCGATTATTCTGGAATTTATCGGTGTTCCACCCCTGGCATTCGCACTGGGAATGTATCTGCCGATTTATTTAAACACTCCGATTCTGGCTGGTGGCTTGATCGCACATTTTGTCGGAAAATCCACCGACAACCAGAAACTTGTTAAGAAACGCAAAGAAAAAGGAACTCTGATTGCATCCGGATTTATCGCCGGTGGTGCAATTATGGGCGTCGTGGCGGCGTTTATCATTTTCTTTGGTCAAAAGATATTTGGTGATGGCTGGACCCTGATGAAGGCGATCGGCACCGAACACTGGGTAGAATCGGCCGGTGGTGAAATTCTTGGTTTTGTAATGTTTATCTTAATTCTGGTTTATTTGTACTGGGACTCAACGCGGGTCAAAGAGTAGGTGTATTCCAGCGCACGTTTTAGTAGAAATAAAATGTGTATGTTTATTAAAAATCGGGAGGATAAAAAATGAATAAATCCATATTAATTGTCGGACTCGTAGTAATGCTACTGTTTGCTCCGGCCTGTCTTGAAGATCTTTTTTCACCGACGGAAGAAGATGTGTTAAATGAGGGGCTGGTTGGGGTCTGGTATCGTTTTTCAATGATTGAAGATGGTGTACAGCGCGGATTGCCGGCATTGATCCAATTGCAGAATAATGGTAATGGCACGATTGAAGGTCGGGATGAGCCGGACCAGGAAGCACTTTATTCCGATTCATTTATCTGGGCGACGGATGGATCTACGATCACGATTACCGATGAAAATGACAGCACGGTTTGGAGTGGGTCATTTACATTAAGTGAAAACAATACCATCGTCCATTTTACCTATATCTCTGAGGGGCATTCTTACGACGAGATGTATGTAAAATATACCGGTGAAAAAGACCCGGATTTAATCGGAACCTGGATTATGGTTGACTCTCAAGTCGGAACGGAGGAACCATTGACGGTTCAACGAATTGTTTTTAGCCCGGACGGAAATGCTGTTGATTACCGGATCGACGATCTGGAAGAATCACAGGATGTGAATATTGACCCTTTAACTTGGAACTCCTCCGGTAACTATCTGGTGATGTTTGATGAAGACGAACAAATTCCAATGGTAATTCAGTATTCGATAACTGATGGTGTTTTTTCGGGTTCCTTTTATAACGAGGACGGTTTAACTGAAGAATTTACTTTCGTGAAAGATGGCGGCGAGATTGATCAAGAAGCGATCGGATCATGGACGCTAACAGCGGTGACGATTGCCGGTTCTCCAATCTCAACGACACTCCTGCAAATCAATCTTGATTTAAATAATGATATGAGCGGTACATGGGAAATGTCATCAACATTTTCAGGATCTGACACAACATCATTTAACTGGAATACGAACAGTGGTTATATGTTTATATATGATGAAGACACACCACTGATCGCGTGGGTACAGGAATATACAATTTCAGATAATATACTTTATTTGAAAACTAAGACAGATTATTATGAAGGATCTGGCTGGGTAACGACGGAATATACGTTTACACGATCGTCATAGAATACTAGATTTATACAAAGGAGAGGGATTGATCCGACCGGTCAATCCCTTTTTTAATTGTCTTTGGCGCCCTGAAAAATCCAGTCTTCAATTAACTGAATTTCGACATCCCGAAGATATGGACCACCCTGGGGCATGCGGGCAGAAAGGATTGCCTGTTCGTCGCTGGCCACCGCATCATATATCAGACTCTGAAAAGGGTAGCCGGGCACGACAAGATTATCCGGGTGATTGCTGTTGCCACTCATGAGCGATTCGTAAGTGGACAAATCAAGGTTTCCCGGACTGGCGTTATCAAAATGGCACCGAACACATTGTGCTTTAAAAAGTGGTAATATTTCATCATTAAAGCTGACATCTTGATTATCTGTGCTTGGACAGGAAGAAAAAAGTAACAGCAAAATAGATATTGAAGGGATAAATTTCATTGCGAAAAAACATGTTTTCATTATTCTCTCCTTTATAGATATTGGGAAATACTGATTGATGAAATATGGCCCGCATCGCTGAGCCCGATAACGGCGAGATCAAAAACAAAAGACCGAAAATTTATTCCAAATCCGGCTGATGCTGAGCTGAAAAAGTTTTTAAAACTTTCCTGCCCACGAATTTGAAATCGTCGTGTGGAGTTTCCCCATCGAAGAAACAGGTGTTCTCCGATGATAAATTCACCTCCGATATTGGCAATATATTCATCCCGATAAGCCTGGTAGGCGTCTATGGACAGAATCATTGGTAAATGTGCCAACTTTTTTGAAATGCCGGCAATCAGCATTGATGGTACGTGTTCATCGCCGCCGGAGTAGCTGTCAATCAGAATACCAAAATTGCGATAACTCAACCCAATTGACAGTGTTGAGATTTCATTGTAATAAAGGATTCCAAACGACCCCAGAATGGCTGAAGCGGTCATCGTATTTAATCGGGATTGTGTTAAAGCCGTTGACAGCCCCACGCTGAGCCGACGGGTTAGTTTCCGGCTGTAGGCGACAGAAGATGTTAAATCATATACACTAAAACTGCCGACTTCCGTACCCTCCCAGTCCCGTTCGGTAAAGGAACCGTAATTCAGGTAACTAAATAGCATTGCGAATTTTCCCGGCACAGGAGTTGTAAAAACTGAATATGCCGAGCTGGCAGAAATATCCAGGGGAAACATCGTATGATTAATTTGCCACAGATCGGGAGAAAGCGCAATCGTTGCGGGATTGTACAGAACTCCGGAGGCGGATTTGGATTGACTGCTGGCAGCAGCTCCCATTCCCCAACCCCGGGCATTAACAGGATGGTTGAGTCCCTGAAAAAACGCCTGTGCGCCGAGACCGCCGGCATTGATCATCAGGCAATATATCAAAACCAGTAATATCTGCTTTTTCATTCTATCGGTATCTCATTTTCACTGTTTTCTTCAATATTCCACTGCTGAATGATTTTTTTGTTCCGGTGACCTTTTATAAAATACACAATTATGACCAATATCGGTATAATTAACCAAATAATGTATTGAATATCTAACAAAAATATCCAGCGGTAGCGACTGATAATATATTTTTTCCAGTGATATTCCAGGGTTTCGATATCGGTATCCGTCAATTTTTGCAGTGTTGTTTCAAAATTTTTTGTGACCGCAATGTCGCTAAATATTTCATGAATGACTGGTTCGCCATAAACAACGACCAGAAACTCGATCAAGGATACGCTTTCCGCGTAGGCAAGTTCGGCCTGTTGATGATTGTATGTCAGAAAATCCACCAGTTTAGGGAGCGGTATAATCCGGTTTTTAATAATAGCTCTCGACAGAACAATTCTGCTCTGAATATCATAAGGACGACTGATATAGTTGGCCCATCCTTCATTAAACCAGGCAGGAGTGATATTCAACGGTACGAACAATCCCTGGTATAAATGGATAAATTCATGCTCAACGGTTTCACGGAATTGACGCAGATTAGTATTGGTCAGCCCGGGGGATTTTAAGACGATTATTTGTTTGGGGAAAATAGTTACAGCCGCTGTCCAATAGGGCAAATGAGCGCCCGCCAATTGTTCAAACGCTGCTTGCGAATCAGTAATATATACACGAATCGGCTGGGTATTAACACCAAACACGCTTCTTAATTGAGGAATGTTATCCTGAATAGTATTCATTGTAAAAACAGCGAGCTGTTCCCGCTTTGCCGGGTAAAATATGTGGACATTGTCAGAAATTAGTTCTTTTTGTTCGGCAAACAGTAAATTGCAAAAGATAAATAAAAACAGCAGAATAAATTTTGGCATCAGAGTAAATCCATTGGATCAATGTCAATGCTGATGCGGACTTGCCGGCTTTGAGATTGATGAACCGATGACGCCAAAAATGATTTGAGGGCTCTCCGCAGCTGTGTTCCGTTTGAGTCGGCATCTTTGCGGGATTTAATAATGGACAAGTACCGGTAGCGGTTTTTAATTTTGCTGATCGGGGCCGGAGCCGGACCTAATATTTCCAGTTTTTTGTTGTGCTGTTTTAAATAATGGGTACATGTTTTGGCGG
>Ga0268276_1000401_pt1 | contig 51810 bp, 53 predicted proteins | sample saktaG_4_FD_190145 | JGI IMG/M metagenome (GOLD analysis project Ga0268276, IMG submission 190145) | Saline water microbial communities from Sakinaw Lake, British Columbia, Canada - sak_2010_1_5_45m | ecosystem: Environmental > Aquatic > Non-marine Saline and Alkaline > Saline ...
TAGTATTCCCCACACCAGCTAAAGTTAAAACTCCGGCGGCTCCAGTAATAGAAGCTCCTGCACCGGAGGTATCGGCATTAAATTCCGAAGCAGATAAGGTTGTTCCGTCAAAGGTTAAATTAGCCGAATCAGTCAATGTACCAGGACTTCCCGTAGCATAAGGGACTCTGCCTGCAGTTAATGAGCCTGACTGGTAATCTGTCCCAGCCACGGCTGCTGAGATAGCCCCAGCTCCATTTGCTTTAACTATCCCAGTAATCGCTCCTACAATAGGATCTGATTCTGCGGTTAGATATGTATTAATATCTGTGGAAATGGTTCCATCTGATGCCATTTTGATAAATGCGGCAGAAGCTGGGTTTGCCAGGCCTGCGAGGTTGGTAAGATTTGTGGCAAGGGGCTGGAATGTGCTGTCTGTTACTTTTAATCCGGAGGCGGAGCTGGTTAATGTGGCGCCGTCTAATTTCACTGTATAAAGATTGCTAGAGCCTGTCCAGGTTGACAAGGCTGTGTTTTCCACACTACCCAGGCCTACATCTGAGGCTGTTGGGGTAGAATATGCGTATGTTCCTGCTCCATTGTTGTGCAACCAGCCTGTGCCATCTGTGACGGTGATTCCCCAGGAGGCTCCGCTGGTAACTATTGCAATTCCTGTGCCTGTGGGGTAAGTCATACCAGCTCCTGCTACTCCCCAGGTTACTGTTCCAGAACCATTAGTTGTTAAAATCTGGCCATTTGTGCCGTCTGCTATTGGGAATGTGTATTCTGTTCCTACGGCTATTGTCCCTCCCGTGATTGTGCCTGTGGTGGTAAAGTCTCCAGTTCCTGAAAAATCATTTGTTGTAAAAGAATATTGAGCTGGAGAAACAACAGAACAATTTGCATCACCAGCCGAGCAATTTGGGTCCAGTGTTTCTCCAAAATCATACTTACTTACTGGTGGAACAGCAAAGACAAAAAGAAAAGCAGAAAAAATCCCTCCCATCACAAGCCCTGCTAAAATAGAAAATAAAATTGGCTTAGAAATAATCTTTTTCTTATTTTTTTTGGGATTTTGTTCTAAGGGCTGAATTTGTTGAAGCTGAGATTGGGGCTGAAAATCTAAAGAGGCAAATTGCGCAATATTATTTTCAGAGTTTCTAATAGGACGCGGAACTGGTATTTCTTGCAAAAAATACTGGCTTTGGCTTTGTTTTACAGATTGCCGAATTTGGCTGGCCAAAATCGTATTTTTAGATTCTTCAGTTAAATTTATTTTATAAACATCCTTAGGTTCTTCTGGTTTAAATCCATTACTAAGGTCAACAAAACTTACCACAGCTCTTTTTCTGTTTTTTATTACTTTTTTTAGCGTAGCTTTCTTTTTATTTTTTGCCTGCTTTTTTAGAGGCATTTTTTATACACAATAAACTGCCAGAATATTTTTCTGATACTATTAATTCTTTATTTATTTTATCACAAAAACTCATTGTCAACACCTGTGAATAACTTAAAACCGTCGCATTTTGTGCGACGGTCAAATTTCTAATTTAAAAACAATTTACATCGCCCCGCGGACGCAACGGATAAACTTCATACTAGTAGATTTACTATCGCCGTTAGCCACTCCTAAGGATAAACCCATATAATATGCAGAACCTGAAGCACTTTCAGTGGAAGACCAGTAGTTAAGAGATAGGCTAATATTTGGCAAACGGCTATAAGGTATAGTAGGAAAATTCCCATATGCTTGATCTCGAATGCTGTCTAATTCTAATATATTTGGCAAACGCCAACCATCCCCTTTGGTTTTGCAGGCATCCATTGCAGGATAAGTGCCGACTATAGAAGTATAATCTCTTGCCAGCCAATTTTTGCCTGAGGCGCTTGTGTTTTCATTTCCTACCGTTATAGCGCCATGGGTTCCACCAATGTCGCCACCGGAAATGGATGTGGTAGGACCCCAAGCGTACCACGCTTCCCCTAATGGGTTTTCGTCGGTTTTTGACCAAAGGAGGCTGGCGTAAATATCCGAGTCTGTGGCAATGCAAAGCGTTCCGCTGGGAGCTGCGGCGCCGTCTGTCCAGAGGACACAATTTGAATCATCGCAGTAAATATCTTTGGCTATTGTGGCGTTGTAAGCACCGGAGATATCTCTGACAAGAGTGTCTGCTACTTTTGCCCAGCCAGCCCCATCGGGAGTGTATGTGCTGGCGCAGGCAGGAGCGGCTGGTGTGCCAACAATTACTCCCGACATATTTATTCCAATAGCTCTAACTCCGGCTGAAGCTGTGGCGGAATACGCAAAAAATGGGGAGCCATTATCACCCGAACTTTGGGCACCAGGCGTAGAACAGGCAGATACTGAATTATGATCACACACAAAAGCATACCAATTATTATTCCCCGTGTCTCCTCCGGTGGCTGTGTGAGCGCAGGTTGCTCCGCTGGCTGAAGCAGTGGAACCAGATATACACCAGTTTCCGCCGTCACAAGTTGGTGCGCCATTATTTACCGCGGTTACTGCATCTGTTTTACATATAGCTAAATAATAGTTGTCTGACTCTGTGTCCGTGGCAGTGGCAGTAAAAGTCACATCATTTCCCACAGTAGTTGGGCTCCCCGAACTAGAACCTCCATCACTCGGTCCCGTCCCAATCACCGGCGCAGTATTAGCGACGGTGTAATTTACCACTAATTTGGGTTGGTATCCCTCTCCTTGCTCATTAGTATGAACACCAATATATTCAGCACCAGTCGGAGCAGTTGCGCTTATATCTCTTGAGCTTAGCAAAGCCAATTTTGTTTCAGCCCCCTCTCCTTTTTGTATCCAACTCAAACCGGTCTCATTTAAAGTAATATCGTTGTAACCGTTGTTGTTAAAACCAAATGTATTAAACGTTCCTCCGTTTCCTGAATACAGAGTGTATACATAATCGTCGCCAGCTACAAGTGGATTATGAGGATATGTGGGCTGTCCATTTTGAATGGTAATATCAAAATCAGTAGTAGAACCATCTACCTCTCCATACAGGCTTAATGTGGCAGAAGTTATGGTAGCGCCAACTGGGATTGACGAAGTATCAAAAAATAAGAAAATACGGTAGATGCCATAAGTGGCCGTTTTATTTTGACCTATATACATATCGAGATCACCTACGGCTATATTAGAAACCGTGGCATCATGAGCACCAAGATAAACAGGACCAGCCTGATAAAGATACCCGTCGCTAGAGCTTGAATAAACAGTCAAAGGCGACGGATCTACTATGTAGTCTATGTCTATTGATGCGTTCGTGATGCGCAGGTCAAACACGTCTGTGGGTGCGGTGAGCTCGGTGAGATAAATCTTGTAAGTGCCTTCGTGGTCTATGGCTGGGAAAGTGGCAAGGAGTTGTGTGCCATTCTCTGTGTAGACTTCTATGGACGGCGTTGCATCTGTGGTGGGTTTGGCGTAGACTGTGATATCCTTGGTGTTGTCTAATATTTGTTCAAAGGTGACACGGACATAATTGTCTTGTGGGACAGTAGCGTAGTTTCCGTCTTTAGCTTTGACTGTGTCGTAGATGTCTGCTACTATGTTTTGATTTTTATCTAACTGGAAAGCTTTGGATATATATATAATATTAAATGTTTGTTCTGAGAGATGGGGCACGGTCCATTCTATGCGGTCTATCTTACCGTTACTATCGGTGTCATAGGCTGTGAATGGGACTTCCTGACCACCTTCGGTGGTCCACTTGATTTTGATGAGATTTTCCTGACCTACGTTGTATATCTCGGGGATAGTGGTGTAGGCTAACACGTTAGTATATTCTAAGTCGTTGTTTTGGTTATTTGAAGTATTGAAAATTGATTGAAAATTGAAAATTGAAAATTGAAAATTATCGTTGGGGCCTGATATTGTTACTGTTTTACCTGAGTTGTTAGGGTTTTGTGTTTCTTTTTTTGTAGGGGCCGGTGTAATGTATGTAATAATAATATCCCCAGTTGGGGGGAGGTCCGACCTCCCCCCAAACGACAGGGCGGCGGGGGTGGCTCCTGTTATTGATGGTTTTGCCAAATCAAAGTATGTGGCGTCTTTTGTTTGGGTTATTCTGGTGTCAAACATCTTTAATAGTGGCTGGAGGATGCCGGCTGTGAAATCATTTGACTGCTTTGCCTCGCCTATGTTTATGCTTGTGGCTGTTTTGGGAAGCTTGATTAAGTGTTTAGTGTCTGTGACTTCTTCTTGCTTTATAATTACTGACCATTGTACGGGCCGACCTACGGTTATTTGAGATGTTAAAATAGCTTGAGATGTACTGATCACCGATAGTTGACTGGGATTAGGTTTTTGAAAATTTATAAACCCAAAAACCCCGACACAAAAAAGCGTGGCAACCAAAAACCATATTTTTACCTTTGCTTCCCTAAAAATATTAAATGCCATAAAATATTCATTTATTTTACCACACAAAACACCCAGCAACCCTGTGAATAACTTAAAAGTTCGGGGGAGGTCCGACCTCCCCCGAACTTTTATTCAAAACCAGCAAAGAAAAAATCTCCAAACACCTTTTTATGTTTTATCCAATCGTTAACCGCTGTTCTACAACCACCTTCCCCTCCCATTAATTCTAATAAAAAATCTCTTGAAGTTACGGATGCAAAATTATTTTTTCCAAGATAATCGAATAAACTTGACCACCTATACTCATTCTCTAAAAATTTAATTACTTTCCTTGAATCAGTAATTCCTTTTTCTTTCCATCCCGGCTCAATTAAGGATATCGGGTTGGCATGGATATAATTGAAAACTGTTATTAATTGATTATCGTCTGCAATATGGATTGCTTTAAATCGATTAAACAAATGACCCTTACGCTTATATTTTTTATTAAAATATACGGCATAACCAGTTCCGACTTTTTGCATAAATTTGCTTGTTCCATTGTCCCTTAATTGCCGAACTAACAAGTGTATGTGATTAGGCATAAAGCAAAATGCCAATATTTCTATAAATTTATTTCTTTCGTCAATATGCGCATCACCCCGAGGTTCGGGGGAGGTCGGACCTCCCCCGAACTTTTCTCTTCTTTTTTCGACTATACGATCGCGCCGACGTTTCCAAATCTCCACAGGATTAGCGTTATTAAATTCATAGATAGAAAAAATTCCACGATAATAATCGTTTTTATTTTTAAAAACTACTGAGTTGCCTACCGCCCGTACAATGACGTGATAAATTTCGTTATTTGTTAATTGCGTTTTGGAATTTACCATTTTTTATGAGTTCAAGGGAAGTTTTTCGGGGGAGGTCCGACCTCCCCCGAACTTATGTGCTTATTTTAACACGGCAAAATAAGATTGCAAAGAGTGATTTTTCTAGGTAAACTATAAGATATGAAACCTGAAATTAGCATAATTTTACCTTGCAGAAATGAAGAAGAGGCCCTGCCTTTTTGCTTAAAACAAATAAAACAAGTTATCAAAAAAAACAAACTTTCGGCAGAAATAATTGTTTCTGATTCCTCTACAGACAAAAGTCCTGAAATTGCAAAAAGAGAAAATGTTGTTCTGGTAAAACACAATAAAGATGGTTATGGTAATGCCTATTTGGAGGGATTTAAGAAGGCCCAGGGAGATTATATTTTTATGGCAGATGCCGACGGAACATATAATTTTAAGGAAATTCCTCATTTTATAAAACAAATAAAAGATGGATTTGATATGGCTATTGGAGACAGGTTTGCAGGAAAAATGGAAAAAAATGCAATGACTTTCTCTCATAAATATATAGGAAACCCTATCCTTTCGTTACTTCTAAAATTATTTTTTGGAGGGGATATAAGAGACCCTCAATGCGGAATGAGGGCTTTTAAAACAAGCCTATTAGAAAAGCTTAATTTGCAAACAACCGGTTTTGAATTTATATCCGAAATAACTATTAGGTCAATAGGGCTTAATTTGAAAATCAAGCAAATCCCTATAAATTATTATAACCGAAGCGGAAAATCAAAACTAAGATCATTTTCTGATGCATGGAGAAACATAAGGTTTATGCTTCTCTATAGCCCGTTGTTTTTATTCCTTATTCCAGGAATAATATTATTTCTTATGGGAGCCTTATCAATGTTTTGGTTTTATTTTGGATCTCCAAATATTTTTGGCATAAAGTTGATTTATTATCCAATGTTCCTTTCTTCTTTTTTAACAATAGTAGGATATCAGTTAATATTTTTTTCTGCTTTTGCAAAAATATATTTAATGAACCATTTAAAAGAAAAAGATCCGTTTCTTGAAAAAACATTCGAATATATAACAATAGAACGCGCCAGTATTATGGGCGCGATATTATTACTGCTAGGTATGCTTTTTTGGTCATTGATTATAATAAAATGGATAAACTCTGGTTTTGGGGAATTACATGAGATAAAAATTTCTGTGGTTGCATTAACTTTTGCGATTATTGGGATACAAACAATATTTTCATCTTTTATGCTTAGCATGTTAAGCATAAGAGGTAAATAAAACACAAGCTAATAATATAAATTATGTCGGCTGAATTATATAAACTGATTTTTTTAATCCTGTTTTTTATTTTTTTCTTCCTGTGCTTCTCTACGTCCCTTTTTGTCAAAAATATAAAAAAGGGTTTTCTGATTAAAATATCACTTTTATGCCTTGGCTTTTTTGTTATTTTTTACATAAGATCCATTGTATACGGTGACTCAATTTTTGCCTCCTTTGATGAATCTAATTATAAAAACATACTGTATAGATTTGTTGATGGTAAAGAGTCCGTAATATCTGGTCCAGGGTATGTTTATCTTTTGTCATTTATAAACTACATAACCAAAATTAATTTTTCAAAACTTATTCCGGCAATTCCTTTTATTACAGCACCCCTGTCAATGTTAATGATATACTTTCTCTTTAGGTCCGAACTCAAGAATAAGAATACATCGTTTTTGGCTTGTATTCTACTTCTAATAAATTCATTTTTTATATGGACAATCAACGAAAATAGGCCAGAACAGCTTGGTATTTTACTTTTTACTATTTCAGCCTTTTTGTTTTATAAATACATCTCTAGAAGCAAACACCTCGCCTTATTCTTATTGTTTTATTCCATAACATTTATTTATCACTTTTTAAGTTTTCTAATGCTTTTTGGAGCCTGTTTTTTTGTAATATATTGGAAATACCTGAAAAAAGAAGCTGGAAGCCTTAAAAAAATGATAATCCTTTTAGTACCATCTATATGTTTCTTATTCCTCTTTACTACACCATGGTTTTTATATTCTGGGATGTACCGTGGAATGATGTTTGCATCCTTGCTAAACTATCCACTATGCCTTATAAATGTAAATTATATTTTAAGTATTTTTTTTACAATAGCAATTATAATCTTTATAATAATAACTCCCATATTAAGGGCATTTATTTCAAAAGTAGGTGTAAAAAAAATTACAAAAATTTTAACTCGTCCATTTTTTATAGCGATAACCATACTATCAATTATATTTGTTGTATTTCTTCAATATAAACTCATATCTAATGTTCTATTCTCTTTGTATTTAAACTCTCTGCCTTATTTTTTCTTTTTTTCCTTAGGGAATATCTCCTTTGGCATTCTGTTTTTAGTCGGATTTTTTAAACTACTAAAAAGCCATGAAAAATACTTAGAATATAGCATTTTCCTACAATACTCCTTTTCTCTTATGCTAATCGGACCGATAGCCATAATATCCTCTATCCTCTTACCCTCAAGTTTTAATGGGATGCTTACAAGAGTATTAGATTATTGGGCTATATTCGCATCCCCAATTGCACTTATTCCAATTTTAAGCGTTTCCTCGATAAAAAATTCTTATAAATTTTTGCTAGGAGGATTTGTGGCATTTCTTATGCTATTAAGTCTGATTTCTGCAAGTAAAGACCCCCGTTTGTTTAATTACGGGCTTTATTGGACAAAAACAGATGTTTCTACAATGAGATGGCTGTGCGACCAAGAGGGTATTTTTTATATCAAAAATAGTAAAGACTTTGAGGGCACGTTATCAAAGAATCAAAATTATTATATGCTTATGGAAATGTTAATTTACAAAGAGCACATTCAGTGTAAAATTAATTTAGCAAGCAAATCTGCTATCAAAAATTATGAAAAAAATATAGTTTACAATAATGAAGACATTGTTGTCTATAAAATTATTCCTTCAGGTGACCAGTCTATCCCAGAAAAAAGTTTTTTTACAGTTCCAGAAGGATATGTTCCCAGCGAATCAGGACGGATGAACAAGGATATTCGATGCCTTCACTAATTTATATATATGAAAAATAAAAACATTCTTATTGTCGCTCCATATTTTTATCCGGAAGGAGGCGGATTAGAATTATACGCATCCAAAATAAGTAACTATTTATACAAAAAAAATAATGTTACTGTGGTCTGCGCAACAAAAACCGCATCTAGAATAAAAAAGATAAAAAAATTAGAAATAATAAGAAGTCATCCAAGTTTCTTTATTTCCAACACGCCAATTGATTTTAAATTAAAAAAAAGGATAAAAGAAATTATAGAACTAAAAAAAATAAATTTAATTATAGCTCACTCCCCTGTCCCATTTTACGCTGATATGGCGGAAAAAATAGCAAAAGAAAAAAATATTCCTTTTGTTTTACATTATCATGTCAGTTCCTTATACAGAAAAAAGGGTTTTATGAATCTAATTGTTTTTGTTTACGAAAAATTTTTTGAGAAAAAATTATTTAAAACAGCCAAAAAAATAATTTGCAACTCTACCTACGCCGCATCCAGAAAATTATCCGCATACAAAGATAAAACAACAATAGTCCCGCCATTCATTGATTTAAATAAATTTAAGCCAACAAAATTAAATAGAAAGAGCGTGTTGTTTGTTGCCCAATTAGGAAAATCTTCTGAACAAAAAGGTCTTAATCATTTAATTACTGCGTTCTCTGGTTTTCTTAAGAAAAACCCAGAATACGATTTGGTTATCGTAGGTGACGGAACCAAAAAAAAATATTATGAGAAAGGGGCGAGCATTTTAAACCTAAAAAATAAAATTCGTTTTTTGGGTAATATAAACCAAAAAAAAATACCAGAAATTTATGCATCATGCTCCTTTGTTGTTATTCCGTCCCTATCCAATATGGAAGGCACAACCACCGTATTGTTTGAAGCAATGGCCTCCGGAAAACCCGTGATAGCTGGTAACGTAGGTGGAATAACCCACATCCTAAAAAAAGAAAAAACAGGCATACTTGTTAATGCAAATAATATAGATCAGCTTGCTAAAAAAATGGACGAGCTTGCAAATAATAAAGCTCTATATAATAAATTTGTTAGAAATTGTGCTGAAGGATCTAAAAAATATGCACTAAAAACAAGATTAAAGGAAATAGAGAAAATTTATGAATCGGCCATAGAAGAAAAATATGCTATTTTTCATCCTTACTTAAATAATATTGGAGGATCGGAAATTGTTGCTCTTTCCCTGGCAAAGAAGCTAAAAGCTGATGTATACACCACGAATATTGATTTAAAAAAAATAAAGGAAATGGGGTTTTCTAAACTAAATATTTTCTCTATCGGCAAAGTGCCGAACAGCCCTGGGTTAAAGCGCCAAATTGCTTTCCTAAGGTTTAGAATGCTTAATCTTAAAAATAAATATAATTTTTATATAATCTCAGGAGACTGGGCAATGTCTGGGGCAGTAAAAAATAAGCCAAATTTATGGTACGCCCTTTCTCCCCTTAATGAGATTTGGCAGTTTAAAAGTTATGTGAAAAATCTACTACCATTTTGGCAGAAGCCTTTTTTTGAAATATGGGTTTTGATAAACAGATTTATTAGTAAAATCTATATAAACGAGATAAACGTTTTGGCGTGCGACTCAAATATAGTCAAAGATCGAATAAAAAAATTCTTTGGTAAGGATGCCACTACGATTTACCCTGGAATAAAAACTTCGCAATACAAACATTCTACCTCAAAAAACTATTGGCTATCTGTAAATAGACTAATTGAAACAAAAAGAATCGATCTTCAACTATCTACCTTTGCCGAAATACCAAAGGAAAATTTAATTATTGTGGGGAGCTACGAAAAAACAAACCATTTTTTCCGATATATAAAATATTTAAAAAAAATCCAACCCAAAAATGTTAAAATAGAATCATGGGTCACGCAAAAAAAATTAATTCAGCTGTACTCTGAATGCAAAGGAGTTATAGCCACGTCAAAAGATGAAGATTTTGGAATGAACGCTGTCGAAGCAATGGCCTCCGGAAAACCTGTAATAGCGCCGAATGAAGGCGGGTATAAAGAGACGATAGTAAATAAAAAAACAGGAATCTTAATTAATAATTTAAACAAAAATAGCCTTATTAGTGCAGTAACAAAAATGAGTAGGGCAATAGAAAAAAACCCGCTAAGTTTTAAAAATAACTGCCAGAAAAGAGCAGCTAAATTTGATGAACATTTATTTATAAAAAAACTTATAAACAGCATCTACATCTACACCAACCAATCTTAGAATTTTGCCCCCATAATACACGATTAAAACAAAAAAATAATAAGACAAACAATAATTAGCGTATTCCCTACCCCAATTTTTCCTCGAGATCAAAAGAGCTTCTTTCCACTGATCTTTTTTAAATTTTACACTTTTACATTCTGGATGGAATCTATATGTAGACAGCAACGAAGGAATATAATAAAACTTATATTTTTTTCTAAATCTAAGCCACAGATCATAATCCATTGCCAGGTGATAATCATTGTTTAAATAGCCCATTTCGTCAAGAACATCTTTTTTATAAAAAACCGACGGCTGTACAATAAAAAAAAGATGATAAACCCTACTCCAAACCCTGATTAATTCACCATAGGAAAATTCCCTCCCAGACCTTATGGTAATTTTTCTACTATTATCCCAGACCTCTCTTCCTGCCCCAAAAACTATTTTGGCGTTTCTGTTCTCTTTAAAAAAATCCGATACTTTTTTAAGCGCTCCTGCCTCCAGCACATCATCGCTACAAAGCCAATTAGCCACTTCTCCCGAGCACATTTTAAAACCCTCATTTATAGCCTGACTCTGCCCACTATCCTTTTTAGAAAACCACTTGAACGACAGTCCGTTACATCTTAAACCAAAATTATTGGATTTAATTAGTTTGTCATATTTTTTTATTATAGAAATTGTGCCGTCAGAGGATGCTCCATCCATTATTATGTATTCCAGGGAAAAATCTCCCTCTTGGGTTATAACAGACTTTATCGTTTCCTCTATAAATTTTGCTTGATTTAAAGACGGCGTTACAATAGATATCTTCATTGGTTAATTATAAAATAATTTTTTCATATACTTTTATAATCTCTTTAGCTATATTATCCCAGCTATAACTCTCAGCCAACTGATAACTATATTTTTCCTTATTATCTAGGGCTTTTTGAAGTGCTTCTGCTATACTATTAATATTATTGGGGTCACATTTTAATGCATTATTAAAGTTATTTTGATATGAATAAGGTCTATCGGCAATTACAAGTGGCTTACCTGACGCCATAGCCTCCAGACAGGACAGGCTTTGGCTTTCAGCTGAACTTGGTAAACAAAAAACTGCAGAAGCCTTATATGCGCTAGCTAATAATTCTACATCATCAAATATCCCCTGGATCCAAAATAAATTACTAGATGAATCTATTTCTTTTTGAAATTCTACTGAATACCCTAACTCAGACGAAAACGGCTTTCCAATAAAAACACCTTTAACGCCCACCTTTTTTATGGCTTTAGCCAAATTTAATGGATTTTTTCGTTTTATAATATTTCCTGTAAACAATACAAAGTCCTCTAATTTATATTTATTAAAAAAAACATCTTTCTTAGATTTAAAGAAAACCTCATCCACGCCGCTAGGAATAATAGTTATTTTTTCTGGATCTACTTTGTATCTTTCAATTACAAATAATTTCTCATCCTTGTTAAGAACAATTATATGATCAGCTAATCCAATCATTTTTTTTGTTCTAAGGTAGTTAGTACTCTCCCCAATCGCCACCGCAGCAGATGATAAGCAACGCAAAATACTAGTTTTCAATCGAGAAATTTTTGGCCCTCCAAAAAATGTGCTGATAACAATTTTTTTATCGTGGCTAGCAAAAAAGCAGGTTTCAAACATGCCGGGAGGGTTGCCAAAAATGTGTAGAATGTCTATCGATTGATTATATTTATAATAGTCTATACCTGAAACGTTAACACCTGTCTTTTTTACAGCATCTAGCGTTTTTACGCATTGTATTTCAAGACCACCATAAACTATTGGCAATGGATACTCCGGCAGTAATACGATCTTTTTTCCAAATAATTTGTTAGGTATCATTATTAATTTCTAAAGCTTTGCTAAATATTTTCACCATATTTTCTGTATATATATCCCACCTTATACTATTCTCAACAAATTTTCTTCCGTTTCTGCTTAATTTTTTCCATAAAGCCGGGCTGTTAACTAATTTTTCCACTCCTATGGCAATTTCATTGGGGGCCCCTGGATTGATAATTAGAGCATTTTTTTCATTCGTCAAAACCTCGGAGGCACCACAACCTGTCGTTACGATAACAGGCGTTCCACAAGCCATAGCTTCAAAAACTGATAAGCCCCAGGTCTGAGGATAATTGGGATAAATGAATACATCTGAAACTTGATAATTATTAATCAGTTCTTCGTCACTCACAGCCCCCAAAAACCTTACATTGTTGTTTAGATTATATCTTTTTACCATTTTGTATATTTTATCTGCATATGCTGGGCTAAACTCATTTGTACCTATATGAAAAAATTTAAAATTAATTTGCTTCTTTTCTAGTATGTTCAAGGCAACAATAATATCCTCTAATCTCCTGTGCGGAAAAAAAATACTATTCGCGAATATTCTTATAACTTTATTAAAATCACTTTTTGGGATATATTGAAAATCATCAATATTTAAACCACTTCTAACTACCACTCCTTGCCTACCATAGACTTTTTTTAGTTTTCCATTATTAACTCTATCTAAAACACAAACTTCATCTAAAATTAAAGGATTTTCAATAATTTTTAAGAATAAAACCTTATTAAATACATTCGCAAAAATATTATGACCTTGATTGGGATTTGGCAAATCGTTCATCGTCCAAACTATGGTCGCTGAGGAATTAATAAATTTTTTGTATATCGCACCACAAATAAAAACATGACGGTCGTGAACATTCAAGATGTCTAGGTCTCTATCAATTAATTTCGTTACTCTAAAAATACTATAAAAAAAACTTTTGCAAAATTTTTCTATAAATCCTATTCCAGAATTTTGATCGCCTTCTCGAAAAAGATAAGAAATTTTTAATTTTGAGACTAAATTTGAATAGCATTTTTCTTTATTATAAAAGGTAGTGTAAACAACTACATTATGTCCCATTTTTTGCAAACATATAGCCAACTCCAATGCTTGTCTCTGTGTCCCTCCTTTTATATTAAGATCCCAAACCAAAATGCCAATTTTCATATTATTCTTTTATAAATTTCTTAACGAAGGATTCAAAGGCAAAAATTATATAGTCTAAATCCTTTTTAGATAAATCCTGATGACAGGGAATATAAAATCCATTTTTATCTATCCAACTAGCAATAGGAAAATTTTTTTCTGAATTACCAAATAGTTTTTTATATATCGGCTGGCTAACCAAAGGCATCATATACCGGGTTTCTATGCCTCTTTTTTCAAGAAATAAAATTAAGTCATTTCTCCTTATTCCTAAACTTTTTATAACGATTGGAAAAACCATAAAAGCATGCTCATTGTAAGGCTGGCTTATGGGAAGTTGAAAAAAATCAGAAAACTTGGCTAACCCATTAATTAGATAAGAAGCATTAACTTTTCTATTTTTTAACATCTGGTCCTTTTCGCCTAAGCCGGCTAGTCCTAGGGCGGCCTCAAATTCCGTTAATCTGTAATTATATCCAACCCTTACAAAGTTAAATCTTCTATCCACTAACCTAAAAAGGTCTTCGTCATCAGTAATATTATTATCATCGTCAATATTAAGATAAATTGGATCTCTTCCATGGTTCATAAGGCTTTTCATAACAGTAGCATATTCTAAATTATTAGTAGCTACAATTCCACCTACTCCTGTAACTAAAAGATGTGCGACATAGGTTGAATAACATGCTATGTCCCCCAGGGATCCAACTGGTTGGTTTTTATACTTTACAAACATTGCTTCGCAGGAATCCTCAATCGTCTTTAATTTATGACTTTTTGCTATGTCTAAAATTTCATCCATATTTGCGGATAAACCAAACATATGAACAGGCATTATTGCCCGGGTTTTCTTCGTTATTTTTTCAGATATTTTACCTGCATCAATATTATAATAATTTCGATCAACATCAACAAATATTGGCTTCAAATTATTTTGCAAAATAACATTTGGTGTAGAAACAAAGGTTATAGCTGGAACAATTATTTCATCCCCATTTTTCCAACCATGAAGCTCCTTTAGGGTATGAACTGCCATCTGCAATGCACTAGTTCCGCTGTTTGTAAAAAATGCAAATTTCCTATTATGAATCCTGGCAAATTTTATTTCCAATGCCTTCGAAAATTTTCCATGCGAAAGCCTACCTGTTTTTAATATATCTTTTATAAATTGCTTTGCTTTTAACGATATGTTAACCGTGCCAAGCGGAATATTTCTTTTTTTTATCATAAGACTGATTTTTTGATTAAACTCTTTTAAAAAGATCTTTTATATCTTTAGGGATTACCCTCCACGATAACAATAAATATAAGCATATAATAAATGCTCCTGTTGTATATCTAATTAGTCCTGAAGGAAAATACAAAACAATAGCAATGGAAAAAACAACACACAAAACAACGACAATGGCATGATAAAAAATCGGACGCCATACAAGATTTATTTTTCTTTGGGTTTTGTTTCTAATATACAAAGGACCAAACCAGGTATTGGTTACCAGTCCCGCAACAAGTGTTCCAAGCGCAACACCAAATATCCCTAAAGGCTTAACCAGGATAATAGATATTGCTAAGTTAAGCAAACCTTCAGCAATCCCGATTACAACAACGCTATTGGTAGGATTTAAACCGTTAATCAGACTGGCATTTGAAGTGCCAAAAGAAGATATATAGACATACCCCCCGATTGCAAGAGCCACAGCCAATCCGCCATATGCAGCCGCTCCAGCCCAAAGGCCAATAATTAACTGCGAATAGATGACTCCTCCTATTAAAATTAATCCACCACCTATTATCTGTAGGATAGTCGAGTTATTATATGTCTTTTGAATCCAAACCCAGTCACCTTTAGCCGTAGCCTGACCATACATGGGCCAGAGCGCAGCATTTAGTCCGGCGACCATAAGAAGGCCTATTTGAAAAAATTTAAAAGTTATTGCATAGGGAATCACTTTTTCTGGTCCTAAAAAATTGCTAATAACAAGATTATCTGTGTTCCAAATTATAAGAACGACTATTTGCAAAATTAAAAATCGAATTCCACTTTTAAATAAAAAGGCTGTAGAGGGAGCACTCACAATCTTTTCTCCCAATCTAGGACGAATATTTGGGTTAGTAAGGAATAAATGAACCCCGCTTATAACCCCGACTAAAAGACCTCCTAACCCCGTAAAAAGGGCAAGGGCTACTAAGTTTCCGCTAATTAAAACGGTTACTATTAAAGCTGCCAGTGCCATCACTGAGCGAAGGGCTCCATAAACACGGTTCCAATAAACTTTTTGAAGCCCCGAAAAAACTGCAGAAAAAATAGTCGTTGGTATCTGTAGAATAACAAAAAAGATTATCGCTAAAAGTGCTGTTTTCGCTTCTCCTTGAAAATTAGATGGAATTTTCCCTAATATGCTGGTCCACCCCGGGAATAAGTAATTGATTATTATTATTATTATAAAAAATAAAATACTAAGCTTTAAGAGCAACCCAACAGAACGAGCGAGAACATTCCTTTGGTGAGTCGGATTTGGGGTTTTAGCTATTAACGTAAGAGCAGCAAGTCCAATCCCAAAATCAGAAATCCATAGATAGGCCATAACGGAAGCAATAACAAGCCATATCCCATAACGAACAGGACCAAAATAACTTAAACCAATTGGGACCGATATTAATCCCGAAACAATAGAAATAATAGTTGCTCCGTAACTGGCGCATCCTGAAATCAAAAAATTTCTTCTACGATCTATATTAAAATCAATCATTTTTTAGTAAATAAAAATTTAGATTACAATTTATCTAAAGATATTTCTATTGGGAGCATATATTTTATATGCTTAGTGCTCTGTAAAATTATTAAATGTGTTCTTTTTCTATAAAAACCTTTAGAAACTCATCTACTTGAATTTATTGCCTTTTGTCCCGTTTAAATACCAATCTATGGTTTTTTTAAGTCCAGTTTCAAAACTTGTTCTTGCACTAAAACCAAACTCTTTTTTTGCTAGAGACACATCTAAACATCTTCTTAATTGCCCATCGGGCATAGATTTATCCCATATTATCTCCCCTTTAAAGCCGACTATTTTTGAAATCAAATAAGCTAGTTTTTTTATAGAAATTTCATTGCCGGATCCGATATTAACTGGATCTGATCTATTATACTTTTCTGTAGCAAGGATAATCGCCTCAGCACAATCTTCTACAAACAAGAATTCTCTTCTAGCCCTTCCAGTACCCCAAACAACTATATTTTTTTTATGATGTTTTACGGCCTCAAAGCATCTATTTATTAGTGCCGGTATAACATGCGAACTGTCTAAATCAAAATTATCCCCGGGACCATAAAGATTAACTGGCATTAAAAATATTGCGTTAAATCCATACTGTTGCCTATATGCCTCTGCTTGAACCAAAAGCATTTTTTTAGCCAGCCCATATGGAGCATTTGTCTTTTCTGGATACCCTTTCCATAGGTTTTTCTCTCTAAAGGGGACGGGGGTAATTTCTGGATAGCAACAAATTGTACCAATAGCCACAAATTTTTTTACCCTAGCCCTTCGCGCCTCCTCCATAAGATGAGAGCCCATCACAAGATTATCATAAAAAAATTCTCCGGGTTTTTTTCTATTGACTCCTATACCGCCCACCCTCGCCGCCAAATGAATAACCACATCCTGTCCTTTAACCGCTTTCTGACAATTTTTTTGATTTCGTAAATCTATATCCTTAAATGTAGGTAAAAACAAATTTTTTTCCAAAACACCTCTTTTTTCTAATAGGTTTTTTACCAAATGCCTTCCTAAAAATCCGTCTCCGCCTGTTATTAATATTTTTTTGTTCTTAAGGTTGTCCATTCCCGATAATGGTGAATTAATCAACTTTCCACCATTTGTTTAAAAATCTTTCTTCCACAATTTTATCCCCTTCCCCAATTGACTTAACACCCTGAGCCCTAAAATCTGCGTCAACCATGATCTTAACTAACTCCTCAAATTTAATTTTTGGGCTCCAGTTCAATTCGTTCTTTACTTTTGAATAATCTCCCCTTAAAATATTAATTTCTGTTGGACGCAAATACTTAAAATCAATTTGGGCATATTTTTTCCAATCGCCTAAACCAGCATACTTAAATGCTAATTGTAAAAAATCTTTTACCGAATGGCTTTCGTTTGTAGCAACAATAAAATCCCCAGGCCGTGGCTGTTGGAGCATTAACCACATTGCTTCAATATACTCTGGAGCATAACCCCAATCCCTCTGTGCTTCTATATTTCCTAAATAAACTTTGTTTTCAAGCCCTGCTTTAATTCTAGCAACAGCAGTAGTAATTTTTTTAGTTACAAAAGCCTGCCCTCTTCGGGGGCTTTCGTGATTAAAAAGTATCCCGTTCCACGCATCAATATTGTGTGCGTCTCTATAAATTTTAGTAATGTGATAAGAAAAAATTTTGGCGCACGCATAGGGGCTTTTTGGATTAAAGGGGGTGTTCTCGTTTTGAGATGGCGTTGATTCTCCAAACATCTCCGAGCTAGCCGCCATATAAAATTTTATTGGCAACCCTGAATTTTTTATTGCCTCAAGAATTCTTAATGTTCCAAGTGCATCTGTATTAGCTGTGTATTCCGGCATATCAAAACTTACTTTTACATGGGACATTGCGCCCAAATGATAAACTTCATTTGGCTTAATCTGGTTAATTAGCTTACCAATAACTCCAGAATCTGTAAGATCTCCATGATGCAAAAAAAGTTTTGTCCCAGCGACGTTCGGATCCTGAAGAATATGATCAATCCTCTGATTTGTAGAAACGCTATCCCATCTTATAATACCATGAACCTCATACCCTTTACTTAATAGTAGCTCTAAAAGATACGATCCATCCTGGCCGCAGATTCCAGTAATTAAGGCTTTTTTGTTTTCCATGTTTATTTTTCTATTTTATACAATATTAGTTTTTCACTGCTTTCATTAATTTTTTTAAATCCTGGACAATCAAAACCACTAAAATATACATAATCTAGCTTTTCCTTCTCTGCAACCTGGAGTTTCCCCATACAATCGGATCCTATAAATTCATCAACAGATTGGATGGAGCCAGCGGACATCGTTCCTTCCTTCGCGCCAACTGGATAATTGCCTGTTGAAATCCCTATTACTAACCCCTTCCATGGAATGCTCAAAAATCTTTTATTTTTTATGTCTTGAAATATTTTCAAATCATCTTCTGTTAGGTATTTGTTGGCAGGAGACTTAGGATAGGATTTTACGGCATTGATAGAATTTACTAATACCAACCTGTCCCAATTATTTGTTCTAGTATAAAAAGGGTGTGCTAACAAAAAAATAATCAGCACCGCGCCTCCAGTATATTTAAAAACCGGAAACTTAAAATCCCTAAAGCGACCCTCTATCCAATCTAATCCAAAGCCAGATATTAGAACAACAACAATAGATGTAAAAAAAACAACCCTCTCATATTCTATCACGACCCTATTGATATTAAAAGAATAAAAAATCCAGCAAAAACTGGCCAAGGAAAATATTGAAAAAAGCCACAATTTATTTTTAAGAATCTTAGAAAGACCAAGAATGAATAAACAAATTGACCATACTGGGATTACGTCAAAGAAAAAAAGCTGTGGAATATTTAAACCAGAATAAGAAACGTAATATAGCTTTTTAATAACATACCCCAAAAATCCACCTGGAGGAAAAACTTTAAAAATAATATAAATTATTGGGAGTATCAAAAACAAGGCAATAAAAAAATAGCTAAATGTCCTAAAAACATTTTCTGTTTTTTTTATAAACTTTAAAACAGCAAACACAAATAATCCCGGGCCATAAAAAATAAATAAGGGTCCGTAAAAAATTATTACTAGTAAGGACGCAAGGCCGGCCAAGAAAAAATTATCTAGAGATATAAAACAAAATCCCATTAATACAAAAATTATTCCTAAATGGACTGGGATAAAGTGCCAAACTCCAGGTAAATTGGCTCCGCAGGTTATATATAAAATTGATAAGGATGCTATCGCGGAAGCTAGTTTTGAAACCTTATTAATCCGTAAAAAAATATATGCCAAACAGATTATTAGTACGTTAAACAATATAGAAATCAAAGTATATTGGGTCAAAGGATCTAAATTCAAAATCAGCATTATCTCGGCCACAAAGGAATGAAAAAACATTTCCAAATTAGGAAAAAAACTGTTATTTAAATCATTCCAAAGAGGCAAAGCGTGATAATTAATGGAATGCTTAATCAAGGAAACCGCATACCACTCATCTGAAAAATATGGATAAACATACTCCATATTTTTCACCTCATGGTATGAAACCGTGATATCTGTGGCTAGGTTTATCTTACCAGTGTAATTATAATGCACCTGCCATAAGCTCAAAAAAGCAATAATTATAACCAGAATAACAACCCAATCTATTTTAAAAATCTTGAAAGAAATTCTTTGTCTAAACCGCCACAAAAATCCGAGCGCTATTATATCCGCCAAAAAAGAAAATAAAACAATCACCCAATAATAAAATACTCCAAAAAGCTGGGTAAAAAATGCCAAGACGGTATAAAATATAATCGAAAAAAATAAGATACAAACAAAACCCTTTTTTTTGTCCTTAAAAAGAGTTATAAGCAAAAATGGAAAAAATAATAAAATACCACCCAAAATAGAAGCTATCATTAGGCTATTTTAACATAAACTAAAAAATCCCGCTAAGCGGGATACTTTAGGCTCCAACATCTCTATAAAGATTTCTAGAAAAATCTAGGTGGGTGTCCTCATACATAAGCCACGGCCTATGTAAATTTGAACTCCCATAAAAAAGTTCGTATAGAAATTTTTAGAAACATCAGAGCTAACTTTATAATAGCTCTTATATATTACAGGTCAAGAGCTTTAACTAATTGCTTGATTAAAGAGACAACAACAGGAGGTGGCATCAAGCTATTAGACGGTGTACCCTCATCATCTTCAACTTCCCACGGCTTTTCTATTGTTTCTACTTTAGTTTCTTTTTCGTTCCATTCGTAGCTATAACCCGGGGTTACTTCATAGTCATCGGCAAAATCCTGTGTTTTATCAGCCGGAATAGAGTTCCTTAACAAAACCTTTGGAATCCCCTGCAGATTGTAGGCTTCTTTTATAAGCATTTCATCTTTTTCCAATCTGGCCCTTATCGGCTCAATCCCCTGCTCGTCGCCCTCTTTGGTCACCATTCTGGCGCCCTTACAGCTTGAGTTGTCGCAAATTAAATGAAATTTATTTTCATTTTTATCATACTCAACGTTTTTTGTTGTCAATAATTTTAAATTCCTTGATGTTTGGCATAGCGGACAAATTACTCTAAACTTCACTCTTTCATCAATAACAGAAGTAGGTACGTCTATTAGCACAAAAACGTCTGGGTCTTCTCTGTATCCGATAAGGTCGCGGAAAAATAAAGAATATGAAACCTGATCCATATCTCTGGGAAATCCGTCAATAAAAATTGTTTTTTTACCAAGCTTGGCAATTTCTCTTTTTGCCAAGGCCAAAATCAATTCAGAAGGCAACAAAACTTTTGTGCTTCTACCCTCCAAGGCTTCCATTATTTTTTCTAATGGCATAAACCCTCTATAATTTTTCTGTAAAAAATCAATCAACTCTTTTTTCTGCTCTGGGTCGTTTATAACGCTGTCAAAAGACCTTACCATATCGCCAACAGAAAAATGCGCGATTCTATCTTTATCAATAATCTCAGCAAACATTTTTGAATAAGTGCCTTTCCCGGAAGACTTTTTGCCAAGCAAATAAGCTATAAAGGTATTATTCTTTACAAACTCCCTAAGTTTTTTTATTTCCGGTCCACATTTATACTCAAAATATTCCTGCCTAGAATTAACATCAGTTAAGTCAAACTTTTTATATACATCGCTTTTTGTCTTAAAAAGCGGGAAGTTTAAATCTTTCATAAGAAGCGAGGCAATAAACTTTTTCGAGGAGAGGGTGCCCCGTAGAGAGGCTCTCCCCGCAGAAAAAGTGTTGCCGAGCATTATTTAATTATTAAGCTTACACCGTTAGATAGTATTGTTATATCACCTTTTTGGTCAGTTCTCAAGGTCTCAATATCAAAATCAGCCAATCTTTCTAGAACCTCGGGCGTTGGATGGCCATAACTATTTTTACCCACTGATATAATTGCGACTTCAGGCCTTACGCTTTCCAAAAATAAATTAGAAGTTGAATATTTTGAGCCGTGGTGAGCCACTTTTAAAACATTGGAAACTATATTTTCTCCGGAATTAATTAACTCTTTTTCTGCACTGGTTGATATGTCCCCAGTAAATAAAAAAGAATTATTACCATAAATTAATTTATTTACCACGCAAGTATTATTCGCCGAAGATTTCATCTCCTGGCCTTCTAAGCTAAAAAATGGATAAAGCGTATTAATTAATAAATTCCCTGCTTTTAATTCTTGGCCAGATTCTGCAATTACTATTTTAGCCCCCATTTTTTGTTGCTCTTCCAAAACTCTGATCCACTCGTCATATTCTGGTGTTATTTTTTTCACGCCAGTCCATAAAATAAAATCTACTTTATATCTTTCTAGAACATATAATAACCCTTGCATATGGTCTAAATCCGGATGAGTCAAAATAACCAAATCCAAACTTTTATCCCAAAAAGGCATATTCTTAGCCAGCTTGGATAAAACCGTAGATCCGGGACCCCCGTCAATTAAAATTTGGTGCATCTCTGGAGTTTCAATAAAAGCTGAATCCCCTTGCCCTACATCTAAAAATTCAACCGTTAAATAATTATTATTTGATAAAACAAAAATCTCATGCCAACAAAAAACATTTAAAATCAGCAAAAACCCAGCAATAAATAAATAATGGCTTTTTTCCATTTAATAATTGTAACAAAAAAGCCTAGCTATTTATAGCCAGACTTTTTTATAAAACCTTTTGTTCACTTTTTTAGTCCCATTATGCGAAACATTTTTGTTCCACATTTTGAACAAGTACCAGTCATGGCTGCTCTTTTTTTACCGCCCTTCCCGTTCATTGTAACTTCTTTGGCATCTTGCATTTCGCTTTTTGCCTTACATTTTACGCAGTAAGCTTCTGTCATTTTATTTTGAATCTTTACTTTTTTAGGAATCGACCTTGTTTTAGACTATTTTAGCCCGCCACCCATCCACCGTCAACCACCATTACAGATCCAGTCATATAAGATGATTCATCAGAAGCTAAAAACAAAACCGCGTTAGCAATTTCCTCTGCACTACCCTGCCTTTTCATAGGAATTGGAGCCAACATTGCCTTTCTTTGCTCATCTGTCATTTTTGCTGTAGACGCGCCTGGAGTATCAATAGCGCCAGGATCAACGGTATTTATACGGATTCCCAAAGGAGCTAGTTCTAAGGCCATTGCTTTTGACATCGCCACCACTCCACCCTTTGAAGCGCAATAATGCGCCAGGCCAGCAAAACCCACCATCGCCGCAATAGAAGCAATATTCACGATAGAACCAGATTTTTGCTTTGCCATTTCCTTAGCGCATGCTTGCGCCATCAAAAAATATCCTTTTAAATTTATATTTATAACTTTCATAAAATTTTCCTCTGACATTTCCAAAAACGGTTGAAAAGGAAAAATACCTGCGTTATTTACCAAAATATCAATCTTACCAAATTTTTTAAGGGCTTCCTTAATTACATTATCAATCTCAACTTTTTTACTGGTATCGCATTTTACAGCAATTGCCTCTCCTCGCTGTTTTTTAATTTCCTCAACAACTTGCTGGCATCCTGCTAAATCAACATCTGCTAAAACAACTTTGGCGCCGGCGCTGGCAAGCTTTAATGACTCTGCCCTGCCCATACCCTTAGCGGCTCCAGTTACTAAGGCTACTCTCCCTGTTAAGTCGCAAAATTTTGGCAATGATTTATTTAATCCAAACATTTTTAAAAAATTAATAATATTTATATATTATACCACATTTATTCTTTGCAACAGTCAACCACATATTTTACCATCTTGCCCAGCTTTGCCATTATTCCTGATTTTTTATCTTCATCTTTTATATCAATCTGGTTTTCATCAAGTTTTTTAACTTCACCCATATCTATCATCTTCAAATTAATTCCCCAAAACAATGAATAAAGTTCATACGCTTTTTTAAATAAATCTTCGGCATCTTCTTTTTTATCCTGGCCTAGAGCTTTGGTTCCCACCTCCATTAATCTCATAGAGGCAGACAACAAATGCTTTGATATGCACCACCTTTCAGAACCAGCTTCAACATCTTTTACAATTCTTTTCAATAATTCTTTCCGCATTTCGCGGGCTGTTTTTAACAAATCAAAATACTGTGGATTCCCAGTCTTAGCTCCGGTAAAGAAAAAATGTTCTTCTATAGAAATCAAATTCATTATCGCAATAGACAAATCTTCATCAGAAGACAAATCTAGCTGGTTTTGCTTACTCTCCCCCACTTTTTTAATAAAATCGTTTATTTTATCTTTATCTAAATTATTTTCCATATTATTAATGCATAAAAAAATAAGCTGGTTAATATTAAGGCTGTAACTGGTACTGCCACTTTTTGATAAGGGAAATATGATTTTCCATTATTTTTTGTTTTTAAAAAACTGTGCAACCGGTTTGCTAAAATAAAAGTTATTGTTCCGACTACAGTCCCAAAAAGTATTTTATCAATTCCAAATATTTTATTTAATGGATGCCCAATTAAATCGCTATAAAAAAGAGGGCCTAAAACAAGCACATAATAAGCTACTGTTACCACCCAGCTATCATACTTAAAGCCCCAATTCTTACTTCTCATCCAAATTACAGTCCACACACTAACTCCCCACAAAAGCCCCCCTATCCAAATTGAAGAAATAATATCATCTACTCCCAACCACCTTGAAAGCCCAAGACCTGCCCCAATTGCCACAACGCAAACTGGGCATACAGCTTTAGCTACACCAGCATAAAACACACCAGCTACAGCCATCAATAAACTAACTATTTTTTTGTTATATTCCTGCTGCATTTTTAAAATAATCTATAATATCAACGTCGCCTATCAAGCATTTCTCGCCGTTCCATAGAAATGGCACCCCAATTTTGTCTGCCTCTAATCCACATTTCTCCGCAACTTGGGCCAAAACATTTTGATTATCTTGGTTATAATAAACCTCAAGATGAGTAATTTCTAATTTTTCTTCAATATTATTTTGGCTTAGAAAATCATTTACATTTTTACAGTGCGGACAATCCTCACCATAAAATAAAATTACACCTTCTGGAATGGAAACAGGCTGAACATCCCCAGAAAAAACACCTGCCTGCAACATCCAAAATCCAGCTCCTAAAATAATAACTCCTATAATTATAAATATTATTGTTTTATCCATATTTTTATTAATTTTCTTAATTAAATCACAAAAAATCCTAAAAATCAATAAGTCATTGACATCTAATTTTAGAAACGTTATTATGTTTTAATTGTGCTCTTTTAAAATTTTTATTTTTTTGCTAACGCAAGGAGGTTTTTATGAGCGACCGAAGACGAAAAATTGAAGTTTACATCCGCTGGATGATTCGCCGCGACATGCCCGAGGTCCTCGCCATCGAGTCGGAGAGCTTTGAGCATCCCTGGCCGGAAGAGGACTTCATCCGCTGTCTCCGCCAACAAAACTGCATTGGGATGGTGGCCGAACATGACGACCGCGTCGTCGGCTACATGATCTACGATTTGTGTAAGACGCGGATCCACGTGTTCAACTTCGCCGTGGCCAGCGACTACCGCCGCCACAACGTGGGTACCCAGATGCTTAACAAGCTGATCGGCAAGTTATCGCGAGAACGCCGCACGCGAATCGTATTGGAAGTTCGAGAGAGTAACCTATCTGCGCAACATTTCTTCCTCACGAATCAGTTTCGGGCCATCTCGGTATTACAGGGATACTACGAAGATACAGATGAAGATGCCTACATAATGCAATACTTACATAAATCTGTATCTCTTTCCCAATCCCTCGTCTCACCTTCTGAAGTAGACTCTATTCTTGAACAAAATAACAACCCTAATTTTACTCCTATACAAGAATGGAGTCTCAAAAACGACTTAGACGGTGAGGACCCATGGGGATTATGGGATGATCTGACAGAATAGGTCCTTTAAAAACTATCGCCAAAGTCGAAAAATGTATTTTTTTCGACTTTTTTTTATTTGTAAAATTTCATTGAAAGAGCATTCAAAACAACGCTTACAGATGAAAATGCCATGGCAGCTGCTGCGATAGAGGGACTTAACAACCATCCAGTAAACGGATAAATTATCCCCGCCGCAATGGGAATACCGACAATATTATAAAAGAAAGCCCAAAACAAACCTAATTTTATTTTGCTTAGGGTGTATTTACTCAAATCAATAGCTGTAACAACGTCTCTTAAATCATCCTTAATTAAGACAATTTCGCCTGTTTCCATAGCAACATCAGAACCCGATCCTAAAGCAATTCCTAAATCAGCCTTGGCTAAAGCCGGAGCATCGTTTATGCCGTCTCCCACCATAGCCACAATTTTCCCCTCTTTCTGCAACTTTGAAATTTCATCTGCTTTCCCTTGGGGCAAAACCTCTGCCAAAACTCTATCAATTCCCACTTGCTTTGCAATCGCCTCGGCAACCCTTTTATTATCTCCAGTTATTATAGCAACCTCCTTTCCCATTTTATGCAAGGCGTCCACAGCCTCTTTTGAGTTTTCTTTTAAAATATCTGCTACGGCAATAATTCCAATTATTTTTTTATCATAAGTTAAAATCATTGCTGTTTTTCCTTGTTCTTCCAGTAAAACCATTTTATCTTCAATGACATCTGTTCTTATTTTATTATCCGCCATTAACCTTCTTGTACCTAGAAGAATTTGTTTCTTATCTATCTCAGCTTTTACTCCCCCTCCCGGTACTGCTTGAAAATTTTGGACCTCCTCAAAATTAATTTTTTTCTCTTTTGCCTTATTAACAATTGCTTGAGCTAAAGGATGTTCTGAATTCTTTTCTATTGATCCTGCAATTTTCAGTACTTCTTTTTCAGTCACCTCTTCACTAGCCAAAACAATTTCTGTAACAACGGGTTCTCCTTTTGTTAGAGTTCCGGTTTTGTCAAAAACAACCATATTAATACTTTTTGCTATTTGGAGCGCCTTGCTGGATTTAATTAAAATACCTCTTTGTGCCGCTAACCCAGTGCCCATCATAACGGCCGTAGGAGTTGCCAGCCCAAGTGCGCAAGGGCAGGCAATAATCAAAACCGCCACAAAAATAGTTAAAGCAAAACTAAATGGAAATCCCAAAATTAGCCACAAAGCAGCTGATAAAACCGCTATACCAAAAACAGTTGGTACAAAGTAAAATGAAACCTTGTCAGCCAAAAGTTGTATGGGAGCTTTAGAGCCCATAGCCTCCTCCACAATCTTTATAATCTGGGCAAGCATTGTATTACTGCCCACCTTTGTAGCCTCAAATTTTAAAACCCCTGTTTTGTTTATTGTGGCCCCAATAACCATGTCTCCTTTTTTCTTTTCTACGGGCATACTTTCTCCTGTAATTGCTTTTTCGTCCACTCCTGAATATCCATCTACTACTATTCCATCCACAGGAATTTTCTCTCCTGGTTTTACCAAAACAATATCTCCCATTTTTACCTCATCAATCGGTATTTCCAACTCCCTGCCATCCTTTATTATAATGGCAATTTTGGGTTGAAGCCCCATAAGCTTTTTAATAGCTTCTGAAGTTTTTCCTTTTGTAACAGCTTCCAAATATTTACCAAGAGAAATAAAAATCAAAATAAACGCAGCTGATTCAAAATATAATTCTTTTTCCAAAAATACTGCCACTAAGCTATAAAAATAAGCTGAAGCGGTTCCAACTAAAACCAAGGTATCCATATTAGGCCCTGCATGCAAAAGCTTTTTAGCTCCGGAAGCCCAAATATTAAAAGACGCCAAGATTACCGCAGTTGTAAAGACAATCTGAATAAATATTCCGTATTTTTCAAAAATCAAAGGCATAGGAAGCCCAAGCATTTTCCCCATCACCATATAAATAACCGGTAAGCCAAAGACCAAAGATAAAATAAAGCGATTACGGAGCATGTTTTTTTGGCCTCCATGATCATGCATATATTCATCAGTGGCTTTATACCCCAAGCCATCAATAACTTTCTTTATCTTATCTTTGTTAATCTGGATTTTATCAAAATCAACATAAGCTTTTTCTGTAGCCAAATTAACATTAACAGAATTTATTCCTTTTTCTTTTTTTAAACCGTGTTCAATAGTGGCCGCGCAGGAAGCACATGTCATCCCCTCAATTTTAAATGTTACTTTTTGTGATTTCATTTATTCAAATCCTTTAATATTTTTTCTAAAGGCAACCCGTACATTTTACAAACATCTCCTATATGCAATTTATCCATTTCAAACTTAGCCATGGGGCAAGAAACACATGGCACTCCATGTTTTGCCAAAACCTCATCGGCTCCTTTTTTCTCTAGAATTTCTGATAAAGTTGTCTTTGTTGTTATTTTTTTCATAATTTTAATTGACTACTTCTATTGTACCGTTTACCATCCCCATCCAGCAAGAAAATCTATACTTTCCAGGTTTATCAGGAGTAAATTCTTTTATGGAAACCTGTCCTGGAGTCAAAGTAATTGGCCCGTCAAACAGGCTTTTGGAAATAACTGCATTTGTACATCCACTTGTGCCGGTGTCTGTTATTTCCCATCTTACAGGGACGCCTACTTTAACCCTAATATAATTGGGATTATACCCGGAAGCCGAAGCTTCCATTTTCACAACCTGCTTACCGTTAATAATTTGAGGTAAGCCTTTTGCGCTGGCGCCTACAGTTTGTGATTGCCCTAAATTAAGACTAATACCGGTAAATCCCAAAACATTTATTTGGCTGTGGATATTAAACAAAGCAAAAAATAAAACTAAAAACCCGGCGACCTTTGAAAATCTTTCAGCCAAATGTGGTTTTGCCAAAAACTTAACACTTGAAAGCCCTATAAGCAAAAGCATGGGAGCTGTTCCCAGGGCAAATGCCAACATTATTAAAGAGCCTTGTACCACACTCCCAGACAAAAGTGCCAATCCTTGGGCTGTTATGGTAAAACCACATGGCAAGAAAAATGTTAAGGCTCCCATTATAAATGGCATATATTTACCCTGAAAGTTTTTTTCGTTAACAATATATCGCGTAGCAAATTTGGGCAAAGTAAACTGAAATTTTCTAAATGCTTTTACTCCCAGCATTTGGAGTCCTAGAGCCACCATTAAAAAAGATATCGCGATCACTAAAAAAGAAGTAAATTGAAAAGATATTTGCAAACGGCTTCCAATTATTCCTAAAACAGCTCCTAAAATCGCGTAAGAAACTAGCCTGCCTGCATTAAATAATAAATGGGGTTCAATCTTTCTATAAGTTGTCTGTTCGTCAGCATAAAGCTCCTGCCATTGTTTTGACATAGATAAAACCATTCCTCCTACCAGCGCTGCGCAGCTAGAAACTCCAGCCAACAACCCCAGCCCCAAAAAAGCTGCTAAAGAAGACGTAGAACTTACATTTAAAATTCCGGATACTCCAGACTTGTTTAAGAATAAAAAAGCTATAATTATGACAATTGCAATATTAAAAGCTACCAAGGTAGGGTTGGCAGATTTAGAGGCGATACCACCCTTCGCCCTTTTGATATCTGTCGAGGCAAAATCAAAAAATTTATAATTCTCTTGCTCAAAGATCTTGTTTAACTTTTCCGGGCTTGGCTTGTCCCCTTCATATTCGATAACAACCTCTCCCCTAACAGTAGATGCGTCTACTGACTTAACATTCTCTAAATCTAAAAGCTTTTTTTCAATTAGTATTTCGCAGGATGCACAATGCATCCCTTTTACCTGATAAATATGTTCTTTTGCCATATTATTTATTAAATAATTTAGTGACCTTTAATATTTCTTTTGTCATTTCTTGTTTTTTCTTTTCGTTTTTTGAAGCCATGGCATTTTTAAAGCATGAGTTTAAGTGGTTTTCCATAAGCATTTCATGGGCAGAACGTAAAAGACCTATGGCAGCCAAATTTTGCTGCATAATGTTAATACAATACTCATTATTCTCTGTCATATCTATCATTTTTGCCAATAGACTATGAGCTTTCTTAAAATTGATTAACGCTTTTTCTTTATTATTTGTCATGTTTTTTAAAATTAATATATTTTTATAATACCCTTACCTGGGGTATAGGTCCAGTATATCAAAATAAAAACCCTTATCAAGAGGCCCATAAAAAGAATGCCTCAGCGCGCTGAGGTTTTTAGACTATTACTCCCCCGCCTAATACAACATTACCTTTGTAAAATACTGCTGATTGGCCTGGGGTAATTGCCCTTTCTTTTGTTTTAAAAATAATTGTGCCGTCTTTTTGTAATTTAGATTTTATTAATGGCGCTCGGTAGCGAGTACGCACATCTAGCTGGACTGGAAATTTATCCGGCTTTTCTATCCAATGTATATTTTTTATTTTTGCTTTTTTTGCATATAAATCTTTTTCTGTCCCAATATAAATAATGTTCTTCTTTGTATCTTTTTTTACCACAAAATAAGGCCCATGCCCTGTTTTAATGTCTAAGCCATGCCTTTGGCCTATAGTATAATAATAGACCCCGTCGTGCTCTCCAATAATTTCTTTTTTAAGATTTAAAATTTTACCGGGCTTTGGCTTTATATAAGACTTCAAAAAATTTCTCATATTTAAAGGCCCTATAAAACAAACTCCTTGACTGTCTTTTTTCTTAGCCACATGTAGTTTAAACTTTTTAGCCAGTTTTCTAACTTCTGGTTTTACTAAATCCCCTACAGGAAAAATAATTTTACTTAATTGCTTTTGTTTTAAAGTGTATAAAAAATATGTCTGGTCTTTGTTTTTATCCGCAGCTTTTAATAATTTAGCTGAGAAAGCGAGCGAGCCAAATAAATTTTTTCGAGGCGAATGGGCACCGTCTGCAGACGGGTTGAGACGAGAAAAAATTTGATTTGACGAGCGAGCAAACGACGTTCTTGCATAGTGTCCAGTTGCTATAAAATCCGCCCCATTTTTTATGGCTTTATTAAAAAACAATCCAAATTTTATAACTTTGTTGCACATTACATCCGGGTTTGGGGTAATTCCTTTTTTATAAGAGTCTATCATATATTTACCCACTTCTTTTTCGTATTCTTTTGAAAAATCCCAGGTCAAAAATTTAATGCCTAACTGATTAGCAACCCTCATAGCGTCCTGGCGCTCTTGCTTCCAAATACATTCTTTACCTAGCACTTTAGGACTCCACTGCTTCATATAAACTCCAGTCACATCAAAACCGGCCTGTTTCAACAGAGCAGCTGATACGGAGCTATCTACTCCCCCAGACATAGCCACAAATACTTTTCTCATTTTTTGTGCAGTTCTTCTTCTAATTCTACAACGTCTGCATGGCGGTGATGCAACTCTCTGCCAACTTTTTCTGCCCTTTTATGTTTTGCCTCAAACTCTGATGTAATTTTCCTGCCCTTCTTTTTGAAATAATCATAAATTGCTTCAGACAAAGCGTCTATTGCTAGCAAAGAACAGTGCACTTTTATCAAAGGTACATTCTTAAATTTTTTAACCAAATCGTCTTTGGTTACTTTCAGTGCGGTTTCTAAGGTTTTGCCTTTTACCATTGTGGTCAGCAAGCTGGTATTGGCAATTGCCACTGTACAGCCAAAGGTTTCAAACTTTATATCTTTTATTATTTCCTTTCCGCTCTTGTTTTTTCCTATTTTTAGGTAAAGATACATTACGTCTCCGCATGTCAAATTGCCCACTTTTCCCAAGGCATCTGGATTTTTTATCTTACCCACGTTCTGAGGCGATTTAAAATGTTTTAAAACTTCCTTTGAATATAATGCCATTTTATTAGTAGTTAAAATTTGTAACTATTTTTAAACGGTGAAATTTTCCTTAAATTTTCAACTATGCCAGGTAAAATCCTAAGTAAATAATCTATGTCTGTTTCTTTTGTAAATCTGCCCAAAGAAACCCTTAAAGACCCGTGAGCTTCTTGTGGTTTTAAACCCGTAGCCATTAAAACATGGCTAGGCTCTAAAGATGCAGACGAACAAGCCGATCCCGTAGAACAAGCTATCCCGTGCAAATCCAGCTGGATAATCAAGGACTCCCCCTCCACAAAGTCAAATCTGACGTTCACAATATTGGGCACACTATTTTTAGGGCTACCGTTTAAATGACTGCCCTTTATTTTTAATAAACCCTTTACAAGCTTTTCTCGTAATTTATTAAATCTTTTTGATTCTTTTGCCATACCAACTTTGCATATTTCTACTGCTTTGGCAAAACCTACAACAGCCGGTACATTTACCGTAGAGCCCCGCAATCCGTTTTCTTGGCCTCCGCCATGAAGCAACGGCACAGGCTTTATGCCCTCTCTTATGTATAATAAACCAGCTCCTTTTGGACCATAAATTTTGTGTGAACTGGCGGTCAATAAATCAATATTCAGTTTTTTAACATCTATAGGAATTTTTCCAAAAGATTGCACTGCATCTGTATGAAAATATACATGTTTTTCCCGGCAAATTTTACCAATTTCAGCAATGGGTTGTATTGTACCAATTTCATTTGAAGCATGAATAACAGAAACCAAAATCGTTTCGGGCCTTATTGCTTTTTTTACATCTTCAGGATTTATCATCCCGTGTTTGTCCACCGGTAATCTTGTCACTTTTACTCCCTGCTTTTCCAGCCACCTTGCAGATTCGTCAATGCATGGATGCTCTATTGAAGAAATAACAATATGTTTTCCTGGCAGTCCCAGACCTTTTAAAACAAAATTATTACTTTCTGTGGCTGAACCGGTAAAAATAATTTCATTAGCTCCTGCGTTAATAAAACTGGCAACAATTTTCCTGCTGTTTTCTATGGCTGTTTTTGCCTCCTGACCAAATAGATGCAAGGACATTGTATTGCCAAATTTTCTAGAAAAATATGGCTCTATTACTTTTAGAACTTTTTTGTCCAATGGAGTTGTGGCTGCGTAATCTAAATAAATACTCTTCATTTTATTAGGTCTTTTAATGTTATAGAACTCAGGGTTTTGCTGACTGCCTCGTCAACCTTACCCCAAACATTTTTAGTGAGACATTTTTTTAGCTTTGGGCAAAGCTTACAGTTTACGGTATTTATATTTTCCAGCAATTCTACTATATCCATTACGGTTATTTTTCCGGGACGCATAGCTAAAACGTATCCTCCATTAGCTCCATGACTAGCTAAAACTAGCTTCGCTTTTTCTAGGTCAGAGAAAATTTTACTCAAATACTCAAAAGGAACCTTCTCAATATTTGAGATTTGCCTTATTGAAATAGCGTTCTTTGTTTTGTTACGGGCTAAATATACCATGGCCGTTAAGCCATACTGCGCCCTTTTTGAAATTTTCATAATAAAACCGACTTATTTAGTCGGTTTTATCTTATCATACCACTTATCCCCTGTCAAATACCTATACCCGGTGATAAAAATAATTTTTGAGTTTAGAAATTTGCCAAATTAACATTGTGTTTAACGCCAAAATAATAACAAAGATTAGAATTAAGGCGTTACCTCCAAGAAAAATACCTCCCATAATAGCCACGATAGAAGCTCCCATTGTGGTTACTATGTTGTCCATAGAAACCCCCACAATAGCATCTCCAATCCTGCCTTTTGGGTTTACTGTAAAATTATGTATAACAATCATCTCGCCCAAACACCCTATTACTCCCGCAAAAACTCCTGTCATCACAAAAGGCAATCCGGTCAAATCAGAAAAAACTTTTACGGCGTTAACCATTGTTTCCGCTGCAAATAAGATAGCCACACCAGAAAATAACAGATGCACAAATATTGTGGGTATGGATTTTTTACTGTAATAATTTTCTTCATCCTCCTCTGCCAAACGGCTCTCTTCTCTTTTTGATTTTCTAAAATAATACATAGCAAAAATACAGAGAATCAAAATAACAACCCCCACTGGCTTTACCAGCTGATATAAATCGCCACTAATTCCGGCTGGTGGATTGCTAAGTTTGCCAAACAAAACCATAGAGATGGCCACAGCTGATGTTAAAAGTGTTAAAACAGTTAAAATATCTATAGAATTTTCAAACTCTCCCAAGGTTGGTTTTACTTTGTGGTCTTTTAGCGGCGTAACCTTTCCCAATTTTTTAAAATAAGGAAACATCAACACTTGTCTGCCTTTTTTGTTAGCCAAGTTTTGCCTAAAAACACACCAGACAGCGTGTCCTATATTATATATATTGGATCCAAAGGTAGTGGCAGCAGCAATAATGGCATAGTTTATAGCTGCAGTATAGTCGGTGCTCACCAAGCTCAAGCTAATGAGAGCAGCCACCACCCCAAGAATCATGTCGGGAAATGCAGTCCCCAGAGACTGCAACATTCCGCCAGCCAAATTTGTTTTTTTACTTAATGCTCCAGTTGTTTCCTCTATAATTTTCGCCGTACCCTTTAAGACAAAAAGCGCCCCAAAAATCAAAATTATAACTACCGAAATCATTCTTATCCAGAAACCGTATTTTTCATCTATAAATTGCTCTAAAACAAAACGCAAAACTAAGGCTCCCGCCACAAAAGTGAAAAGCTCAAAAACTGGCGACTTTATTTTCTTCATCCCTTCTTCTTTCCAAAAACAAATATGTATAATATTTCCAAAATTCCTAATGTGTTTACCAATAACAAAACCACAAACCAAACCTTAGATGTGTTTCTTGCTGCCTTCCAAAGTGCAAACCCCTTCCACACCAATGACCAGACTGCCAAAAGCATAAATAAAGTAAATAGGCCGGGAGGTAAAGTAGAAAAACCCATAACATTAACATATGATTGAAATTCTTCGAACATATTTTTATTTTTATTTACTTTTAATGATTTTGTAGCCTGCGATCCCAAAGGATACAGACACGTTTAACGACTCTTTTTTACCCCGCATGGGTAATTCTATTATTTTATCACACTTTTTTAAAATTCTAGAATTTATTCCCTTTACTTCGTTGCCAACAATTAAAGCTAAAGGAAATTTAGGTTTGAATTTAGAATAATCAATAGAAGTTTTGCTTTGCTCTAATGCTATTATGTTTATTTTATCTTTTTTTAATTTATCTATCAACCTGCTAGTTTGCCTATAATATTCAAAAGGAATTGCATTTTCAGCCCCCAACGCTGTCTTAGATATCTTATGATGGGGAGGCCTGCCGGAAATTCCGCACAAAAAAATCTTAGATACGCCCAGTGCGTCAGATGTCCTAAATATAGACCCTACATTTTCTAAACTCCTTATATTATCGCAAATGACGTAAAACTCTTTCATTTACCGATTTTATCCTTTCAGCCCTCAAAAATCAACTAAAAAACCGGGCAACCCGGGTTTTTAGTTTATCCAAGTATTAAACTATCTTCCATCAGCCCTTGAGCATGCTGGGCAATAGCTTAAAAAACGATTTTGTATTTTTTCTTTCCTTTCGTCGTTAATTCTTGAATTGCTTAACCAAATTTCAAAATTGGCTGAGCAAAGGCCACATTGCTTATTTAATTCTTTAAATTTTTTGCTAAAAGTTTTCATTTTATTTTTAGGTTATTAATTTTAATTCACAAATTCTTTTCTTTCACCATACTCTTGTTTTTTACCTTTGTGCCATTGCTGTACTGGCCTTATATATCCCACAACTCGTGAATACACCTCACACTCCTGAAAATTGGTCAGTGCCGGATTTTTTGCGTAACACTCATTACATTTAAAAATATTTATCTTCTCCCCTCTATTCTCATATGCGAGAAAAACCCCATTTTTTATCTCCTCACACTCCGTAATTATTTTCTTTCCGCAATCATGGCAAAGATTATTTTCTACAATTTCTACAGATTCCATAAAAGTTTATTTTATATTTATTAATTTTACCGACCTTTACCTTTTTATTTTTTAAAATTCCGCAATCTGAACATTCATTGATAACGTCATAAACGTTTCCGCATTCTTCGCATATAAAATGTGCGTGATCTGAAATATCGGCATCAAAATGAGTTGTATTTTTAGTATCTATTGCTTGTACCTCTCCCTTTTCTTTAAAGCTATTTAAAACCCTATAAACTGTACCTTGGCTTATATTGGGAATTTTTTTCTTTACTTCTTTATAAACAACCTCAGCTGAAGGATGAGTTTTAACGCTTTTTAAATACCCAAAAATAAAACTCTTTTGCGCCGTCATTCTTTCCTTTTTTAAGCTTTTCATTTATTTTTTATCAATAATTATTCCTAATTGCATTATATTACTAATAAAAAGACGCGTCAATAGACGCGCCTGTGAATAACTTTATTTTAACCCCCCCCCATTACTTCCCCACTTCTACTTTCTGCTCTTCTGTTTTTTTAGTTAATAGAATTGTAGCCACTACTATTGCTACTGTCACTATAAGAGCGTATATAAATTTAGCTGATAGATTGTTTTTATCTAAAGGAAATATATTCTCAATCAAACTTTTTATGGCATCATTCCAGGCAAGAGCTACTACAAAACCAAGAGCCGCTAAGATATACCCCATTGTTTTTTCTCTGACTTCTAATCCTATTTTTTTCTGTTCTTCGGCTATCTTTTTTAATCTACTTGTTACTGCCATATTTAGATTTCTCCTTTTTTAATCTTTTGCCTTATTTCTTCAACAGAATTATTAAAATAGCAAAGATTATGAAAGGTTATTAATTTTAATGCTGTAATTTCTTTTGCCCGTAATAAATGGCAAATATAATCCTTTTTGTAATTTAAGCATACCTTGCATGTGCATCCCTTGTCCAGTGGCTCATTTTTCTTTAAAAACTTAGATTTAAATAAATCCAACCTTCCTTCTGATGTAAATGCGATACCGCGCCTGGCGTAATGAGTTGGGACTGTACAATCAAAAGTATCTACTCCTGATTTTATAATGGCCTCCATGTCTTCTAAATACCCCACTCCCAAAAGATGTCTTGGTTTTTTTTCGGGTAGTTCGTCAACCACCCAGCCAATCATTTCTCCCATTTTCTTTTTATTATTTCCAAATTCTCCGCCAATACCAAACCCCGAAAAATCAAGTCCCCCGATAAATTGTACACTTTCCTTTCTTAAATCTTTAAATTTTGATCCTTGCACTATTCCGAATAAAGCTTGCTTTGATTTTTTTGATTTTAAACAAATTTTTGCCCATCGATTTGTTTTTTCTAAAGATTTTTTAACGTAGTTATAATCTGCTAAAGGGGCTGTGCATTCGTCAAAGGCAAAAATAATATCGGCTCCAATTTTCTCTTGTATTTTAATGGACTCTTTCGGCCCTATAAAAAGCTCTTCCCCATTTATGGGTGAACGAAATATTACGCCGTCATAATTAATTTTTATGCCTACGGGTTGGGCGTTTACTTTTATTTCTTTTGAGCTTTCAGACTTTAGTATTTTGCTACTCAACCCATAATCCCGTCCGAAACCTAATGAGAAAACCTGATACCCAGCGGAATCTGTCATCAAGGGTTTTCTCCAATTCATAAACTTGTGAAGCTTGCCAGCTTTTTCTACAACCCTTTCGCCAGGTCTCAAATGCAACCAAAAAGTGTTTGAAATTAAAATTTGCGAATTTGTTTCTTCAACTTCTTTTGAATCCAAAGTTTTTATCACGCCTTGCGTGGCAACCGGAACCAAACACGGAGTTTCTACAACTCCGTGCTCTGTTTCCAAAAATCCCAATCTAGCCCTACTAATTTTAGACTTTTTTAATATCTTAAAATTAATACTCATAAATTCTATGGTTGTAAGATGTCTTCAGTCCTTCCATTTATTGAGATAATAACGTCCTTAATTGTCGGGAATTGTTTCAAAGTATAATTTATTTCAGATCTTATTTCTGTAACTCTACATGACCCTCCCGTAGTTTCCATTTCCTCACTAAAATCAACATGCGCTGTGCCTTGCTCATCAATTGTTAATTTTTGGATTTTTACTCCGGGATTTATATTGGAATAAAATCCGTCTTCTTTTTCTGCATCAGTGGGGCCTCCTAATAATTCCTCAAGAGCGACCCGAGCTACAGCCTCGGTTTTGGGAACAGTCCTGTCAACTGGAAAAACAACGCTACAAGTAGATCCTGTAATTTCATCTTTACCAAAATATGCTTTTACGGTCATTGTTTCCTCAAAATTTGCAACTATATTAACTGGCATGGAAAAAATTCTATCCATTGCCGGATCTCCACTTGCATTTTCGTTGTGAAATACCAATGTTCCAGGACCTGAATTGTCAACATTAAAATTTAATGTTGTTTCAAAACTTACCTGTGGCTGCATCCAATCTGTGGTTGCCGTTAAAATAGCATATCCTAACCCTTTGCCATTAGAGTCTAAAAGATCCACTATCCCCACCTGCCCCTCAAATCCATTCCACCCATCTCCATTTGCTGTTCCCAAAATGGCTAAGGGCGAAGAAACTTCTGCGTTCGGCGTGGGAAAAGTTATTTTCAATCCGCCTTCTCTAGTAAGCGGATTTTCATTATTTTGTTTTGGAGCCGGCCATATTAAAACTCCAATCAAGATAACAATTATTATTGCTAAAAATATTATAACCCAAAATTGTTTTTTCATAGCTTAATATTACATTTTAAAGCTAAAATTAAAAGACTTGACATAGCCTTGAAAAGGAGTATAATATAACTAAGCTAATAAGTCGGCTAAACGGCCTATTAGAAAGGTCGTTTTAATCATCTAGTAGAAAAACAAAATGTTCGACAGAAATAATAATAGCAGAGGTTTTGCCCCAAGAGAAATGATCAAGGGCAACTGGAAATGTTCAGAATGTGGTGTAGAAATCACAGAGCTTCCATTTGAACCAGCTCCCGATAGACCAATCTATTGCAGAGAATGCTGGTCAAAGAAAAAGCCTCCAAGATTCAGCCGCTAATTAATTAGTACTGACAAAAACAATCCCCCACTCGGGGATTGTTTTTTTGTAGTATAATAAATAAAAAAATAATTTATGAAAATCATACCTCCCACAAAAATAAAAATAATAAGCATAAAAGGGAAGGGCAGGGGCGTTATAGCGACAAAAAATATTAAAAAAAATGAGGTTATAGAATGTTGTCCTATAATATTTCTTTCAGATAAAGAAGCTAAATTTTTCAAGAATAAATCTACTATTTTGCATTTTTATTACCTCTGGCAATACGCAATCAATAAGTATTGCCTTATGCTTGGCTACGGATCTATATACAATCACAGTCTAAATCCTAACGCTGACGTTGATTATGATATTAAAAATCCAAAAAACTATTTAATTTTTAAAGCTATAAAAAACATAAAACTCGGCGAAGAAATAGTTTACGATTATGAATTTGATAATAATAAGGAAGAATTTTTAAAAATTTTATAAAATTTTGTATTATTTTTTTTATGATGTATACTTAAAAAATAATTTTTCATTTTTTTCTAAATGAACAAACTAAATAAAAAAATTTTAACAAATTTAAAAAATACCTATTGTCGACTAAAACTGTCTAGAATAGAAGGCATAGGCATAATAGCCATAAGAAATATTCCCAAAAATATTAATCCATTTTTTGGGGTACAAAACCAAAAATGGATAAAACTAAATATAGCTGAACTAAAAAAACTAGATAAGGAAATTATTAAAATGGTTGATTCTTTTTTTACTATTGAAAAGGATGGCACAGTCTATGTACCCGAATGTGGGCTAAACGGGATGGATATTTCATTTTTTCTAAATAACTCAAACAAACCGAACTTGAGAGTTGTTGGAGGAGGCGAGAAAGAGGCACTTGAGTTCAAAACGTCAAAAAAAATAAAAAAAGGTGAGGAGCTTACGGTTTCTTATGCCCTCTTCGATGAAAAATATAAATAAAGCCTAAAAAACAATGACAAATGGTACCAACGGAACAAATGGGACGAACGTGGCGTTACCTGAAATAAAAGAAAAGAATAAATTTTTATTTGTAGGCTGGGAAAGCTTATCGGGAGATTTAGCCTGGCAAATAAAAAATGAGGGCCACGAAGTAAAAGTTTATTTTAAAAACGAAAGTGACAAAGACGTTTATGACGGTTTTTTAGAAAAAATTGACGATTGGAAAAACTTTGTTGAATGGGCGGATATAGTCGTTTTTGACGATGTTGGGTTTGGAAAAGAAGCCGATGAATTGCGCACAAACGGAAAGCTGGTTGTGGGCGGAAGTATTTACACAGATAGATTGGAGCAGGAAAGAGAATTTGGCCAATCTGAAATGAAAAGGGTGGGCATGCTGACACTCCCCCACTGGGACTTCACAGATTATGATTTAGCTCTTGATTTTATTAACCAAAATCCTGGAAGATATGTCTATAAACCCTCGGGGCACACACCTTCTGACTATAAAGGAATTTTATTTTTAGGAAAAGATGAAGACGGCAAAGACATCCACGAAATACTGAGAAGTAATAAAAAAGTGCTCCAAAGTAAAATAAAACAATTCCAGCTCCAAAAATTTGCTTCCGGAGTAGAAATTGCGGTTGGTGCATTTTTTAACGGAGATGATTTTATTTACCCAATTAATGTTAATTTTGAACACAAAAAACTTTTCCCTGGAGATATTGGTCCATACACCGGAGAAATGGGAACTTTAATGTACTGGTCCCAGCCAAACACTATTTTTAAAACTACCCTTGAAAAAATAAAGGAGAATTTGAGAGAATCTAAATATGTAGGCTATGTTGACATAAATTGCATTGCCAACGCCCGGGGGATTTACCCCTTAGAATTTACCTGCCGATTTGGTTACCCTCACATCTCCATAGCAATGGAAGGCATCACTAGCCCGTTGGGAGAATTTTTGTTTTCTATAGCAAAAGGAGAAAAGTATGACTTAAAAACAAAAAGGGGGTTTCAAATTGGCGTAGTTTGTGCAGTCCCACCTTTCCCTTTTGATGATAAAAATGAAATGAGCATATACAAAGATTTATCTATTATATTTAAAAAACCAAGCTTAGAAGGAGTGCATCTGGGAGATGTAAAGCTTGTTGACGAGAGCTGGCAGATTGCAGGAAATACGGGTTATGCTTTGGTGGTTACGGGTTCTGGAACTACGGTTGAAGATGCCAGACGCCAGGTATATAGTCGGCTTGAAAACATATTGCTTCAAAATATGTTTTACAGAACAGACATAGGCCTTGGATGGTTTAGAGATTCAGATAAACTTCAAACCTGGGGTTATCTTTACTAAAGATAAATTAAAAACTCCCGCAATGCGGGAGTTTTTAATTTATTGGCTTTCCATTTTTATACACAATCATACTCTTTTCTTTTAGCATCTTAAAAAACTCTTCGTAAGGAACAATCGCCTCTGGGGCAAATGAACCCCACTTTTTTATATGATTTTTTATTATCATCTGGGCTATTATCGATATTGGAATAGCAGTGTCAATGTTACAGCCAGCAAATTCCCATCCTGTCAATGTTTCTGTAATACACTCCATATATATTTCTTTTCTCTTTTTACTTTTTTTACCAATCACATCAACCCATAAAACTTCTTTTTCTTCATAGCCTTTAGGCCTATCTGCATCCCTTAACACTTCCGTTAAAAAATCTATCGGTTTTATTCTTAATCCATTTATCGTAAGAGTTTCCTTTGAAGCCAGGCCCAAAGCTATAAAATTATATATTGCAGAAAAAGAGTGAGTGGGAAATCCAGCATAAAACCTTACGTTTTTTAAACCCTTCTTTTTGTAATAATAATAAAACGTAAATGGCTCTGGATGTCTTACCATAAATCTCTTATTTCTTCCTATCTCCTGGTATCTCTTTCCTTTAACTGTTTCTAGGGGTAGCTTCTTTTTCCACTTATTATTCTTAATATATGAAGCAGGATCTGTGAACTCTTCTATAATACTAGGAATGGAAAAAGGTACCACAAACTCTTTTATATTTGAATTCCATGCAAAACCGACCTCAACAGTATGCACGGAATCAAGTTGATCAATGGCGTAAGATAGCATTACATTGTTTATCCCTGGCGTTGACCCGCATCCAGTTATAGCAACAAGCTTCTGTCTTCTAAAGGCCGAATCCATTTTCAGTTGCTTTTCGGTCATAACCCCATCATCAGAGCCGAGATCAATAACATGAACTTTATTTTTTAAACAAACCTGATAAACGCCAACATTCCAATCAGCTTCTGCGCAATTAATAACCAATATTGGATTAACTTTTTTTATTAAGGCGTCCAAATTTTTTTTATCTTTCAAATCAAGCAATTCATATGGAATTTTCCCAAATTGATTTATTAGGTCATCGATGTGATGTTGGTATATGTCAGAGGCAAATATTTTGTACCCTTTTTCTAATAAATCCTTGATGACAATTTTACCTTGCATTCCCCCTGCTCCAAAAACTAGAAATTCATATTTATTTTTTTGACTTCTTTCCATGGGTGGCTAAAAAATTTATACTTTATTTTTAAATTATATATTACATAAAAGAAAATGCAATAAAAAATTACCCAATAACCCCGGGTAATTTTTTATTATAGCCTTCTATCTTTTTTCTAGTTTTGGGAAAACAACCGCTAAATAAAGCGCTGATACTCCCACTAAAAGGTAAACTAGTGTTACCAGCCACTGCAATGATCCAAAAATTATTTCTACCAAATTAAAATCAAATGCCACTAACCCCCAATTTAATCCGCCCACAATAACTAAAACAAGTGCAATAAGATCTACAATGCTTAGTTTCATATTTTTGTATTTATGATTTATGTAAAGCGACCTTTAGTTTATTATACCACAAAAAAACGATGTCAACCCCTATTCTATTTAGTTTCAAAGATTACGGTATCCCCCACGTTTATTCCAAGATTATCGGAAAAACCCGCATTTATTTCCAAAACATATTGCGCGTTAACCCCAGGATTTATGCTCGGGCATTCGCCTGCTCCGCACGGCTGACTATTTTTATAAATAAAAACAACTCTCTTGCTATTGTCTATCCAGATGATATCTAAAGGAATAAGCGTATTTTTCATCCAAAAAGGATAAATCCCCTCTTCTGGAAATATAAAAAACATACCTTCAGCCTCATCTAACTCTTCTCTATACATTAGTCCTATTTTACGTTTTTCATCTGTATCGGCTATTTCTACATTAAAACAACTTACATTTACGCACACGCTTTTCCAATCAGCCTCAAAAGTCTCTGGAGATGAAACAAAATCCTTTGTGTAAAAAAACACTGAGCATAAACCTGTAATTAAAAGTATAAATATTATAATTTTCAAAAAAAGCTTCATGCGGTGCTATACATTTTACTCAATGTTATTTAGCTTTCCTCCTACGTACAAAAATAATGTATGCGATGTACCCGATTACGGCTAAAACTATAACTATCCAAGCTAATGGGCTATTAAATATTCCCAAAATTTTATTTGCAGTTACATTTAATGAAGCAGCAAAAAATGAGGAATCTTCTGGCAAAAGAATATTTTGATTTGTTAAACTAGGCTTTGTCTGCTCTTGATTTTGCACAGAAGCTGGTTCGCTACTGACCTCTTCGTCAGGTTCCTGCAAAATAGGCTCTGGTTTAGCTAAAGAATCTTGAACAATAATTTCTGGCTGAAATTCAATCACAGCCGAGGTTTCTGTTTTATATTCCTCGCTTATTGCTAGAGACCCACGCGAAACTGTCCTAAAATAATAAATTGTTCCTGGAATCAAACCAGTAACAGTAACCGAATGAGAAGTAACCTTTGGATTTATATCATATTCGGCAGTCGTATTAGCATAACCATATTTTGGCGGAGTTCCAATATTGTCTGACATATTTAAAGAGTGCGCCTGACCTTCTGCTGAATAAATCACATAACTGCTACTAGGAAAATTAGTATTCCAGTGGAGAGTTAGGGTTTCTGTTGCGACTTCGGGAACGGTAATATCCAAAATATTTGAAATCATTAAAACTGGCTCTGGAAGAACATAAGATCCTCCGCCGATAGAAGCAGGCTGTTGAGCTATAATTTCACCTGCTGTGTTGTTACTAAAAACAATTAAATAATTATTCCCGTCATTTCCATCACTAACCGTGCCAAACGGAGTTATTGTTTTACCAACACCAACATTTGCGTCATCAAAAGTTTGCGTCCACACGGCCGTATCGCCGTCCACCAAGCTTCCAGAAGTAATTGCCGGCACTACCGAGGAGCTAGTTGTACCATCGTAAACCTTGCTATCAACTGTTGCTGTTACAGTAATATCTCTTTTTTCCACCGTTAAATCATCTCCAATATAGGTTAAGATATAATTACTATCTAAAGTCAAATCTCCTTGCAATATAGCATAGCTTCCAGTATATTCTCCAGTATCACGAACAAGCGCACCCGTAAAATCATCTTCTCCAATTAATGAACCTTCTGTAATTTGATACGTTAAATCAGGATCAGCTCCACCATAGATTTTAGATTTTGCATCTACGGTAATTGTTATAGGTTTTTTCTGGGCACTTATGTCTTCTGTAATTTCAGAAGCTGAAAAATAAAAGTCATTTCCTTCCTGATTGTAATGCACAACACAATCTGTTGCTCCGCTTGTCATAACGATATCAGCAGAACCGGTGCCACTTCCAGAGCATCCCCCTGTTGAGATAATATCAACCTCCAGGCCAGAGCTCGCGTCAGCCTCTACCAAAAAACTTGAATTATAAACAGCACTTGTCGGAGCTTGTGTATTTACAGTGATTGTTTGAGCATCTTTAATAAGAGATTCTCCAGCAGGATTAAAAACCAATAAATCTGAATCTCCCGGCCATTTTCCAGAATTAAATTCAATTTTATCTTTAATAATTTTTACATCAATGACATTGCCCAATATAGCAGAATCAAAAATATCAGCAACAATATAAAACTGGTAATCCCTGCCAGAATCCATAATAAGGTCTGGATTATTATTTAAATCAAATTCACCTGCGCCATTCGGGCTTATGTCAACTGCAATTTGGATGTCATTACTAGAATCAAATGTCCCTCCGCTTGTCTCACTTTCCCGATAAAGATATAAGGCAGAAACGTCTGACGCTTCAGTGCCGACATACTGTACCTTAACTTTTTTTAATTTTTCAGCACTGTCACCAGAATTGATAACGAACATGACCAAGGGTACATTTATTTGACCTGGTGAAACCGCAATAGGAGAAATGTCTGAAACTAATACGGTTTTTATTTTGGAAGAAGATGCTATTACATATTCAGTGCCAATACAAAAAACTGCCATCGCTAAAATCGCAATGGCAGATACATTAAAATAAAACCTTCTATCTATATTAAAATCGTTCTTTTCAAAAAAAGTCATGTATTATTTTTATTATAACAAACCATAAGAGCTGTGACAACCTCGACTACAATAAAAAACTACCCTCAAAATAGGCAGTTTATATGTTTTATTCTTCCACTATAACCCTTACTTCATTATCCGGCTTGACCTCCAAAAATCCTGATTTTATGGGGAAAAAATGTTCTTTTTTATCAGGGTCAATAATTTTAATATTTCCGGCTGATAAAACTGTAATAAAAGTTTCGTGGTTATCTAAAACCGTTATTTCTCCCACAACTGTTTTGCAATTCAAAAGCTGGGCATCGCCCTGAAACAATATCTTTTTTAAACTATAAACTGACAACTTCATCACTCACTAGCAAGCCAAATAGGTTTTTTCGAAGAGAGGCTCTCCCCGCAGAAAAAAATATTTGGCGAGCGAGTTATTTTACTTCGTCGATTCCACCTTTTAAATAAAAGTTTTCTTCTGGGACATCATCGTGTTTGCCTTCCAAAATTTCTTCAAATCCTTTTATGGTGTCTTCCAGTTTTACATATTTCCCAGACTTGCCTGTAAAGTTTTCTGCCACGAAAAATGGTTGTGATAAAAATCTCTGTATTTTTCTGGCTCTGTTAACTGTTTTTTTATCTTCTTCAGATAGTTCTTCCATTCCTAAAATAGCAATAATGTCTTGCAAATCTTTGTACTTCTGTAAAGTTAGCTGAACATCCCTAGCTACTTTATAATGCTTTTCTCCCACAATTTTAGGGTCTAGGGCAGTTGAAGTGGAGGCTAAAGGATCTACAGCAGGATAAATCCCAATTTCTGTTAAGGCTCTACTCAAAACAATAGTAGAATCTAAGTGAGAAAATGTTGTAGCTGGAGCTGGATCTGTGATATCGTCAGCAGGCACATAAATAGCCTGCACAGAAGTAATGGCTCCATTCTTGGTACTTGTAATCCTTTCTTGAAGTTCTGCCATCTCAGAGGCTAATGTGGGCTGATACCCCACGGCGCTTGGCATTCTTCCAAGTAAAGTAGAAACTTCAGAACCAGCTTGTGAAAATCTAAAAATATTATCTATAAAAAGTAAAACATTTTTTTTCTCCTCATCTCTGAAGTATTCAGCCATTGTCAAAGCAGATAAAGCCACTCTGGCCCTGGCTCCTGGTACTTCATTCATCTGTCCAAACACTAAAGCTGTTTTGTTTATAACACCAGATTCAGTCATTTCGCGGAACAAGTCATTGCCCTCTCTTGTTCTTTCGCCCACCCCAGCAAAAACAGACGCTCCTCCACTTTCTTCTGCCACATTTCTAATAAGTTCTTGTAAAAAAACTGTTTTTCCTACACCAGCTCCCCCGAATAAGCCCACTTTTCCTCCTTTGATAAATGGAGCAATCAAATCTACCACCTTAATTCCAGTTTCAAAAACTTCTGTTTTAGTTGCTTGGTCTGTAAAAGAGGGAGAAGCTCTATGAATGGGCCAATATTTTTTAAACTTTTTATCAGTTTTGGTTAAAGGCTCCCCAATAACATTAAACAAATTTCCCAAAACTTCTTGCCCCACAGGCACCTCAATCATTTTCCCAGTATCTTCCACCTCCTCTCCCCTTTTTAACCCATCTGTGGAATGCATGGAAATTGCCTTAACTTTTGTCTGGTCCAAGTGTTTTACAACTTCCAAAATAACCTTACCGTTTGGACCTTCTACTTTTAACGCATTAAAAAGTGCTGGAAGTTTTGTATTTTCTTGGAACTCCACGTCCACTACAGGCCCTATAATTTGTAATATTTTACCTTTTTGCATTTTATTTATTTAAGCGAGCTAAATAGATTTTTTCGAGGAGAGGGTGCCCCGTAGAGAGGCTCTCCCCGCAGAAAAAACTATTTGGCGAGCGGTATTTATTGTAATGCTTCAGCCCCTGCGCTTATTTCACTTATTTCTGTCGTTATCTTTGATTGTCTAGATTTGTTATACTCTAAATTCAAATTTTCTCCTAAATCTTTTGCGTTATCGCTTGCTGTTTTCATTGCCATTCTGCGAGCACTATGCTCGGATGCGTTGGCTTCTAAAATCAAATGGTAAAATTGCATAAAAAATAAATGTCTTGCCAGTTTTTCTAAAACTTTTTTGGGATTGGGTTCAATAGTATATTCTTTTAGTTTGTTTCTATCTGGCACGAAATTAATGCTATACTCTTTTATTAAGTCCGCAAACTTTCCCCTTTCTGGAATTATTCCTCTTATAGTTTCAGAGATCTGGTCAAAATCAATAGGTAAAACTATTCTCACATGTGGCTCCTGCTTCAAAGCTGTTACAAAATGTGTGGAGATAATAATCACCTTATCAAAATCTTTTTTTAAATATCCATCTAATATAAAATCTGTTACAGGTTCCACTTGCTCGGGGGTCGTATAATCCCCAACTTGTGTAAATTTTTTAACTACGTTGAACCTATTTTTCGATAAATACTGGTATGCCTTTTCGCCGATTGCAAGAAATATATGCTGTTCCCGCCCCTCTGGGGCGAGGCTCGCCCATTTTGAAAAATGGGCGGCAAACTTTTTAAATACAGAGCTGTTAAATGCACCAGCCAATCCTTTATCAGAAGAAATTAATACAAACAATACTTTTTTTATTTGTTTTCTGACTTCAAAAAGTTCTGGTAACTCATTTTTTTTCAAGTCTTCTAAAACAGATAAATTTGCTAATAAGTCCATGGCCATAAAAGCATATGGTCTAGACGCTAAAGCAATTTGCTGGGATTTTCGCATTTTTGTAGCTGAAACCAGCTCCATTGCTTTGGTAATTTGTCCTATATTATTGACTGATTTTAACCTCTTCTTGAGGTTCTGTGGGCTTTCCATTTTTATATTGACTCAACGAACTTGCTTATTACTTCTTTTATCTCACTCTCTAATTCATCGCTGATGGCGCGCTCTTTTTGTATTTTTTCGCCTAATTCTTTGTGCAAATTATCAATGTATTCAATAAATTTCTTTTCAATTTCATTCATTTGCTCTGGTTCAAACTTATCAAAATATCCATTTAATGCTGCGTATAAAACCAATACTTGTTTTTCAAAAGGAATTGGGGCCAAGTCTGGCTGTTTTAAAATTTCTGTAATAATTTTTCCTTTTTGGATTCTTTTTTTTGTAGCATCATCCACATCAGAAGCAAACTGCATAAATGTTTGAAGCTCACGAAACTGCGCTAATTCAAGTCTTAGCTTCCCGGCCACTTTTTTCATTGCTTTTGTTTGAGCGCTTCCTCCCACACGAGATACGGAAAGCCCCACGTTTACAGCAGGCCTGGTACCTTGATAAAACAAGTCAGACTCCAAATAAATCTGTCCGTCTGTAATAGAAATTACATTTGTAGGAATATAAGCTGTCACATCTCCCAGCTGAGTTTCTATAATAGGCAGGGCAGTTAAGCTTCCTCCTCCTTTTTCTTTAGATAGTTTTGCGGATCTTTCCAACAATCTTGAATGTAAATAAAACACATCTCCGGGGTAGGCTTCTCTTCCAGGCGGTCTGCGTAAAAGCAAAGAAATTTGTCTGTATGCCCAAGCGTGTTTAGATAAGTCATCATAAATCACCAAAGCATCTTTTCCTTTATCTCTAAAATACTCTCCAATTGCAGCTCCGGTAAATGGAGCCAAGTACCAAAATGAGGCAGGGCTGGAAGCAGAAGCCGAAACAACAACAGTATATTCAAAAGCTCCCTGTTCTTTTAATGTTTCTACTATTTTTGCAACTTTACTTTCTTTTTGTCCCACTGCCACATAAATACAAACTGGTCTCGTTTCTTTTGGCTCTTTTAACTGGTTTATGATTGTATCAATAGCAATTGCTGTTTTGCCTGTTTGCCTGTCTCCAATAATAAGTTCTCTTTGGCCTCTTCCCACGGGTATCATACTATCAATGGCTTTAATACCAGTATGCAATGGATAATTCACAGATTCTCGGTCTATAACGTTTGGGGCGTCCCCTTCTAATGTATAGGTTTCTTTTTTGTCCTTTTCTGAAAACAATGGACCCTTCCCGTCAATTGGATTTCCCAAAGGATCTACTACTCTACCTAAAATTTGCTCTCCTACATTAATAGACAAAAGCTGTTTTGTTCTTTTTACAGTGTCTCCAGATTTTATTTTTTCTGCGTTTCCCAAAACCAAGGCTCCCACAGAGTCTTCCTCCAAGTTAAGCGCCACAGCCATAACTTTTTCCATCCCCGTTTCAACCGTTAAAACTTCCTGCGACTGCACATTTAAAAGCCCTGATATTTTTAAAATACCATCTCCAACCTCCACAACTTTGCCAATCTCCTCCCACTCTGATTTTTCTTCAAATCCCTCTATGGCCTGCTTAATTTTTTCTATAATTTCATTACTCATGTTTAAAATATTTCGCTTAATTTATTTTTTAATGAATTATCAAATTGTTTTTCATTATTTATCACCACTTTTATACCCGCTATTAAATCTGTGTTTACTTTTTCTTTTACTATATCTCCATCTTTTACAAACTTTTTTAACAATGCTTTATTTTCCGCAGTAAGCTTTCTAGCAATTTCCAAAGTAATCTTTTTATTGCCATTTTTTTTTAACATAATCTCTTCAGCCAAAACTACTATTTCTCTTGCTTTACTAAACAATCCTGATTTTATTATAAGAAGCATAAAATTCTTAGCAATCTTTTTTTCATCAGCCTTTTTGGCTAACACAGCACCTGCCAAAGCTTCTGCATAAATTTTAACCTGATTATTTTTCATCCTTTATAAAATTCACTGCTTTTTTTATAAGAGCCTCGTCCACAGCTTCGGGTTTCATTTCTACTGTCTTTATTAATGTTTTTTTAATCAATTCTCCGGCCTGTGCCAAAACATTTTTCTTATTTTCTTCCAACTGCCTTTTAAGCTGTTCCTCTGCTTGTTTTTGCATTTCCTCCTGCTTTTTATCGTTCTCTTGCTGCAATTCTGTTGCCAATACTTTTGCCCTGTCTTCTGTGGCTTTTATTATGTTAATTGACTCTTGCTCAGCCTCTCTTATCTTCCCCTTTCCTATCTCATCAATTTCATTTAATCTTATATCTGCCTGTTCGGCCTTTTCCAATCCTATTTTGATTTTTTGGTTTCTTTCTTTTATTATTTTAATCAGTGGCTTGTAAACAAAGGCCCACAATACCACCAAAAGTATAAAAAAATTAAAAGTCTGGCTTAAAAATAGTTTCCAGTTAATACCTAGTTGGCCTAATAAACCTGCTTCTTCCATATTTTTATTTTTTATTTAAAGACTAAATCTTGGGCGCCTTGGGCGCCCAAATTTTAAGCTTTAAGCAACGAATTTGATAATCAATGCGATAACCAATGCATAAATAGCAATGGCCTCAGCAAAAGCAATGGCCAAAATTGCCATTGTCTGTACTTTTGAAGCTGCTTCAGGATTTCTTCCAATTGCCTTTAAGGCAGAAGAACCTATCCATCCAATAGAAACTGCAGGGAATATTGCTCCCATAACAATGGTTCCTGCTACTGCTAACGCTTTAATTGATTCTGCGTCCATGTCTTTTAATTTTTAATTTTAATTATATTAATTTTTTGACCTTTATTTTAATGCTCGTGTGTCGCTGTGTGCAGGGAAATTGAAACCAACGTAATCATTGCAAAAATAAATGCTTGAATCATTCCGACAAAAATTTCTAAAAACAAAAACGGTAAAGGTATAAAATATGGCGCTAAAAAAGAAATTATTGTCAGTAAAACTTCTCCGGCAAACACGTTTCCAAACAACCTGAATGACAAAGAAATTATTTTGGCAAGCTCGGAAATAAGTTCTAAAATTCCTATAAAAAAATCGATTGGTCCTTTAAAATTAATGTATTTCCCTATGTGCTTAAACGTCCCCACAGATGCCATTCCTATAATATTGGTCATTATTACAGAAATAACTGCAAATGCCAATGTAAAATTCAAATCAGCTGCCGGAGAACGAAAAAGCGGGGTTTCGTGCCCGCCATGCTCAAGCATTAATGATCCTACTCCTGGAAAAATTCCTAAAAGGTTTGAGCACAATATAAAAATAAAAATTGTAGCTACTAAGGGAAAATATTTCTCTGCCTTTTCCTTATTACCCAAGGTTGATTCCATCAAGCCCAAAAGGCCCTCAACTCCCATTTCAACTACTCCCTGTACCTTGCCAGGTACAAGCCTAATTTTGCTCTTAAATATAAGAGAGAATGTAATCAAAAGCAAAGAAACGATCAGGGTTAGAAACAACCCGTTTGTCACACCAAAATTCCCTATACTAAATAATTCCTGCGCTTTTAATGATATTTCCTCCATAAAATAAATTAAATAATTGCTGTTTTATAACAGCAAAAATTCAAATTTATTATATACCCGTTTTTCTAAAATTGCAACACTTTTAAATTATTTTGACATTGGTTCGCCTTAATTCTTTATTAATTTCAACGTAATCGGGGACTGTTTGGGCTACAAGTGCCCAAAATCTCTTAGAATGATTAAGCTCTCCCAGATGGCAAAGCTCATGCACAATCAAATAATCAGCCAGCTCCGGCCTTAAATAAATAATTTTATAGTTAAAATTTAAATTTCTATTAGATGAACAGCTTCCCCACCTTGAACTGGTATTTTTTATAGCGATGCGGTTTATTTCAAAGTTATAAAACTTGTTAAAATAACTGAGCCTATTTTCCACCAACCTCCTAGCCTGCTCTCTTTTTTTTACGGTAAACCTCCTAAATATTTTCATAATACGTATTATAATACGTATTTAAATAAGTACAAAAAAGCCCCCGTTGAGCGAGGGC
>Ga0268276_1000406_pt1 | contig 51528 bp, 54 predicted proteins | sample saktaG_4_FD_190145 | JGI IMG/M metagenome (GOLD analysis project Ga0268276, IMG submission 190145) | Saline water microbial communities from Sakinaw Lake, British Columbia, Canada - sak_2010_1_5_45m | ecosystem: Environmental > Aquatic > Non-marine Saline and Alkaline > Saline ...
CTGCTGACGTGTGTGGCTGTTCTATAAACCCTTCTTTTGTTAAAACCTGCAAATCGTTTCTTATAGTAGCTCCACACACGTCTAAATCCGCAACTTTTTGCAAAGCTTTTGAACTTATTGGTTCTGCCGTGCTGATATATTCGCGAATAAGGAAATCTAATAATTGTTCTTGGCGCTTTGTTATCATAAAAATTGATACATCTGTATATTATAAAATTAGCAGTCCCGTGTCAAGAGTGATAATAAGTTTTGCAAAAAAAGAGGCGGCTCGGGGAAGTCTCAAATGTTGAGATCCCTCGAGCCGCCAGTCAGCTGATTGTAGCCTGTCCGCCTGATATTTATCAGACACATGTCTGACCCCTCTTTTGGAGAGTATTGTAGCGCCTCTATAGCGGTTGGGCGCTTAAATGTGCAGAAACCAGGAGGTGCAGAGCATATTGTCCTCTTTCTGGTTGGTGCTGTTGCAGCTGACATTGAAGTCAGCCTAGAACTTGTGACTCTATCCACCCGGCACACTTGTGCCTCTTAGTGGTTAGAGTCGTCGCCGGCCAGGTCGGTCAGGCCGTCGCGTTGGTCGAATTCGCAATCACTTTGTTGACCTGATTTCTGCGGACATTCATAAGCACCATCCTCTCTGTGCCCTAGGGGCACGGGTTGGGTGTCCTGCACTATTCGGCCAGGACACAATTTGTGAAACAACTCTATGGCACTAAGTGTATCACAACACTTCAATCTTGTCAATAGCACTACTGCTTTTCAATGAGCTACTGGAGACAGCGGGATTTGAACCCACGACCTTCCAACGCCACTCTCGTTCCAGCCGAGGTGTTTTCTCGTTCCCCGAACAAGGGCAAGGTACACCCTTTTATCAGGAAAACTTGAGGGCGGCGTGGACGCTCTACCGTGCTGAGCTATGTCCCCTATTCATAAATATTATTGTACTTTTTTTTAAATTTTTTGCAACAAAAAACAGCGATTAGACCGTTAGGAACGAATAAATTATTTTTTAATCACCATTAAGACTGCGCCGATGGTTATAAATAATGCGCCAATTGCCGTGAACAAATCAAATTTTTCTCCAAGAAATAAAATTGCAAAAACAACAACAAAAACAACGCTTAACCTATCTAATGCGGCAACTCCGGATGCGATACCTGTTTTTAAGGCAAAAAAATAAAAAAGCCACGACATCGCTCCTGCTATTCCCGATAAGATTATAAAAAATAAAACCCTGCTTTTTATTGTGTTTAGAAGATTGTATTTTCCTAACGATAAAGAAACAAAAAATAAAAACAAGGCCATCACAACAGCCCTTATTGAAGTTGCTAAAGTTGAATCAACTTCCTTTAGTCCAATTTTGCCGAATATCGCGACGAGTGCCGCGAATACAGCAGATAATAGTGCGTATAAAATCCAAATTGCCATTATTTTATTATATCATCTTTTTTACTATTTTTTTCATGAAGGTCCAAACACACAGAGTTTATGCAGTACCTTTTCTTGGTCTCGGTTGGACCATCATCAAACACATGACCCAAATGCGATCCGCACTTTGCACAAACTATTTCGGTTCGGTTGCCGTCGGCTACTTCTTTAACAGAACTGGATATTGCCTTATCAAAGCTTGGCCAACCCGTTCCAGAATCAAATTTTGTGTCTGATTTAAATAATGGATTGTCGCATGCTACACAAACATAGGTGACATCCTTTTTTTCGTGGACGTATTTACCCGTAAAAGGCGCTTCGGTCCCCTTCTCCCGTAAAACCCTATATTGTTCCGGTGTTAATTTTTTCTTAAAATTTTTCTCCATTATTAAAAAAACGCCTTCCGGCGTTTTTAATTATTGATTTCCCCTTTTGTTTTCTCAGGCCCACAACAATCGTCGTTCATCCTATCGTGAATTTTTTCGTGGAATTTTCCCTGCCACACGCCCCATCCACATATTGGACATTTTCCTTTTTTCGCCAACAAACGAAACCCAAGTGTTAAAAAAACTATTGCCCAAAATAATCCCCAAAAACTTCCACCAGCTATTATTCCAAGTGCGTCTAAAAGTAGGAATGCCCCAAGAACTATAAAAAAAATTGCAAAAAACACGTTTTGTGTGCGAAAGGTTTTGTTTCGACTCCGCCTAGCGGGGACGCTGAACACCTTGCGCCGTTTAATACTATTTGGTTTATTATTATACTATTACACAATATTTTCAAGAGCTTGGTCATTTTTCTAAAAAAAGACCGCGGTATGAGCGATACCGCGGGGGTGTGGCTGGCGGAGGGTGTTCCAGCCAGACCAATTTGGGACGAGGGTCCCTTGGAGGTAAAGATAGTTGGTAGGCGACCTGTTGCGTCGCAGTTATCCGTCCGATTGGCTTCCGGGGATGGGTGGGAGGACGGAAATTTACGGGGCCATGGCTCACCTTTTGTGTGCTGACCGGTACGATGCCGGCCATGCGGAGCGATATGGCTCTCATAGGTTCTTTGTCTCGATTGCACGAGACCTACCAACCTATCATAGAAAGTAATAATAGGGTCGCGGCCCTGGAGTCACCGCGACCCTTGCGTGACGGGCCAAGCTACGCACTCAGCCCAGACCAAGATAATGAAAAGAACGATAAAATAACAGCTGGCAGGCGAGATAGGCGCGGGTCGGCCCGTTGCGTGTGGCGAAGTCACATTGAAAGGTTCCCCTTTCCAGCCGTGAAAGCGAAACCGCTTACGGCGAGTCGTGCTGCCACGGACCGATTTTTATTCTGGCACGAGTCAATGCGATTACCGCTCGTCGTACTAAATAGTGTTAGCCACTCCTCGCAGGGTATCTAATCCTGTCGAGACTTCGGCTTTTTCGCTCGCCGCTACTAGAGCCTCAGTGCCTGCCAGCCGTCAGTTGATTATTATTAAATGTTATAAAATATAAAAAAACGTGTCAATGGTGGAAAACTAATAAATCACCCCACGTCAGTAGTATTTACAAAGCCAATATTAGGCAATAAAAAAACCGTCTTAGTCTGGCGGTCTTTTTATTTATTTGAAATTAATTTATTCCTAGCATATCCACCTCAAAAATTAGTGTTGCGTTTGGGGGGATTACTCCGCCCGCCCCATTTGCTCTATAACCAAGTTCTGGTGGAATTGTTAGCTTTCTCTTTTCTCCAACCTTCATCCCCGCAACACCCAATTCCCAACCCTGTATGACGCTCTTTTGTCCTAATGTAAATTCAAATGGTTGTCCCCTGTCGATTGATGAGTCAAATTTTGTTCCATCTTCCAATGTGCCCACATAATTTACTGTTACTGTGTCACCGGCTTTTGCCACTTCTCCACTTCCTTGTTGTAAAACCTCAACCGTCATTCCTTGAACGTCAAACTTATCTGGAGTTGTTTGATTATTATCTTGATTCATATCACCTGAAATTGCCGCAGTGGAACTGTTCGGATTATTTCGTAATAAAAAGTACGCTCCAATAATTACGGCGATTATTACTATTATTAAAATTATTTTTGAATTTCTGCTCATTTTATTTTTCTCAATTTTTGTTAATTATATCAGATTAAAATTTATTGTCCATTCGCCGGTTGATTGAATTTAAAATTTTGATTGGCGGGACGTATCTGAATTGTTTGTGCAGACACAGATCCGTCGGAGTTTGGTGTTCCCATAACGCTTACACTATTTCCAGCCGTTAAATCACTTGCTGTGCCTGCATCATATTTGCTAATTTGTGTTGTATCAGAAAAAAAGATAATTTTTGAACCCGCATTATTTGGTAGTAGAAGAGTTACGCTATTGGTATCACTAGAAATAATATCTCCTGAGACAATCGAGCCGTCCGCTGCGGTTGTTCCAGTTCTATTACCCCTTACTCCCTGGAAATTTCCTGCAGTAAACTCTGGCCTTATATTTTGGCCTTTACCATAAATCATTCCTCCGTAAAAAGCCCCTCCCCCTACAGCCAGCATTACAATTACTAAAATTGACACTAGATATTTTTTGTTCATATTTTTTTATATTAATTATTTAACTTTTATTCGTATCTTAACGCTTCAATTGGATTGAGTTTGGCCGCTCTTTTTGCAGGATAATATCCGAAAACAATTCCTATTACAGCTGAAACCCCAAAGGCCAACAATATCGATGTCAAGGAAACATGCGTGCTGATTCCGGCGAACTTTGTTATCAAAAAAGCCACAAGCCAGCCTAGACCAATTCCGATTGCTCCGCCCAAAAACGTTAAAGCAAACGACTCAGCTAAAAATTGTGAGCTTATATCTTTTGAATCTGCTCCAATAGCTTTTCGTAAACCGATCTCCCGAGTTCTTTCTGTGACGGTTGTAAGCATCATGTTCATAATTCCAATTCCACCCACGATTAAGGAGATCCCGGCGATAGAAGCTAATAAAAGTGTCATAGTGTCGGTAACCGTTGAAGCTGCGCTAACAATATCTTCCTGGTTTAAAACCTGGAAGTCGGCGAGTTGTGGATTGGAAATATTATGTCTTTGTAAAAGTAAGTTGGTTATACTTTGTTGTACGGACGACATATCCTTTTGGTTCTCAGCCTCAATACTTATTTGCGAAACGTAAGTGTTACCGGAAAGAAATGTTTGAGCCGTTGAAATTGGAACGTAAATTACATCATCTTGGTTAGAGAACCCGCTTCCTCCTTTTGATTTGGTTATGCCGATGACTCTAAAATCAACACGATTAATTTTTATCGTTTGCCCAACCGGATTAGTTCCTTCGCCGAAAAGGTCGTCTCTAGTTGTAGGTCCCAGGACAGCCACCTTAGACGAGCCTGTAATATTTTGGTCGCTGATGAACGATCCTGTATCTATTTGTATATTTCTAACTTCAGGATATGAAGCAACGGTCCCTATCACTTGAGTATTAGTGTTTGTCCCCTTTGCTGTTATTTGGTATCGTTGCGAGATTTCGGGGGCAACCGCTTTTGTCATGGATATTTCCGTGGCTATGGCGTTTGCATCTTCTCTGGTTAGGGTTTGGGCGGACCCTCTACCTGATGATATTTGCGTTCCTACTCCTCGCGGAGCTCCTGGCATCACCATTATAAGATTTGAACCGATAGATTGGATACTTGCCTCAATTGAACCCTGGACTCCCTGGCCTACGGAAACCATGGCTATAACAGATGCAATTCCAATTACAATGCCTAAAATCGTAAGACCTGATCTCATTTTATTAACCGTCAGCGCGGAAAAAGTTTCCTCAACCAGATCACTAAATTTCACCCCGTTAGAAATTTGTCTTTATGTAAACTACCGTTTAGTTTCAGACAATTTTGTTGCCTTATGCCCCCGATTTCTAACGGGGTTCATGATTATTGTCGACTTTCCTTCTCTCAATATTTTTTTCGTCTTGAATTATTTTACCGTCAAGGATGTGTATTATGCGGTTTGCATGTTCGGCCACATAGCGCTCGTGAGTTATAAGAACGATTGTTCTGCCATGCTCCTCGTTCAATTTCTGAAAAGTTTCCAAGACGATTTCTCCGGTTTTTGTGTCAAGATTTCCGGTTGGCTCGTCAGCTAAAATCAGCGAGGGGTCATTTACTAAAGCACGAGCGATTGCAACTCTCTGCATCTGTCCACCGGAAAGCTGGTTTGAGAAATGATGCCATCGGTCATCGGGTAATCCTGATGCTGTTAGAGATTCTTTTGCCCGCTTTTCCCTCTTTTGTTTATCTACGCCAGCATACATTAACGGGAGCATAACATTTCTTAAAACTGTTGCTCTTGGGAGTAAATTATATGCCTGAAAAACAAACCCGATTTTTTCTTTCCTTATTTTTGCTAGACTTTCTTCGGACAGTTTAGAAACGTCTTGATTGTTAAATAAGTAGGTTCCGCTTGTTGGAGAATCAAGCGCTCCTAAAATGTGCATTAGTGTTGATTTTCCCGATCCTGACGGTCCCATGATTGCCACAAACTCACCGTCATTTATTGTGAAGGAGATTTCCTTGAGTACTACGGTTTCAATATCACCGTTTTTGTAAATTTTTGTTATTTTTTTACAATCTATCATATTCGTTCTAACGGCTGAAGCTTCTAAATGAGCTCCCTCCCCCTCCGGTAATACCGGGGATATTGAGACTGGAACTGCCTTGCGTTGAGCTTGTGGTAGTAGATGAGCTTATGGTTTGTGTAATAATAGTTTCGCCTTCTTGAATGCCGGAGACAATTTCTGTATCGGTGTCATTTGATAATCCAATTTCGACTTGCTTTTGTTCTGGTACGCCGTTTGTCATAATTTCCACATAACTAATATTCCCCTGCTGTTTAACTGCGGAGTTTGGTGCAGTTAAAACATCCTGCTTTACGTCAGTAATAACATTAGCCGAAACGCTCATTCCTGGTTTTACCTGGCTATTTTGTGCGTCGAATGCGATTGTAACATTATAATTTACAACCCCTTGAGTCACGGTTCCCAGAACATCAATCTGAGCGACCTGTCCCACTATAGTCAATCCGTCAATCGCATCAAATGTAAGATTTGCCTTTTGGCCAGCCTTAATTTTTGATATATCGACTTCGTTGAATGGGATTTCTGTAATTCCTTTTGTTGTTATCACCGTTGCTACGGTTGAGCCGTTAGAAGCAGAATCGCCCTTTTTATAATTTAGAGAAGCAATAATTCCGTCGAAGGGCGCCCGGACATAATAATCTGCAAGAGTTGCTTTTGCGTCGTCTAGAGATTGCTGGGCCTGGTCAACCTGAATTTGCTGGTCTTGTATACTAAAACCCGTATTAATCAAAGCTTCTTTATTGTTATCTATGGTACTTTTATCAGACAAAAGGGTTGAAAGATATCCGTTTGCTGTTCCTGTGTAACCGTTAAGGGCGCTTTGGTGGGTCGTTATTAAAGATGGGACAGAGAAATTATGGTCGGTTAGACTTTTTTTTACGTAGTCAATAAAATTTCCCGTTATTTTAATCGCATCCGAAAGTTTTTGGGCGGTGTCGTATGTCTCTAAAATTAGATTGTAAATAGTATCCTTACTGGACGTACGGGAAACTAATTTAAAGTCATTGAAGTTTTTATCATATGCGGCGCTTGTTAAATTATATGCAGCGGTGACTTGATCTCCGTATTCTTTTGGGTTAGTGCCCGTAGTAGCAGCTGCCTGGCCGAGATACCAGTCGATATTTTGCTGATAGTTGTTTGCGGTATAATTAAAAAGAATGTCATGGAGCCCGGAGATTGTTGACGGCATGCTAAGGAATACATTAGAAATGTCGCTGAAACCATCCTCATATGATTTATTCAAAGTGTCCTGAGCTTTTTGCCTGTCTCCACGAATTGTTCCTTCGTCGGTTGTCAGCCCTTGCATTTTCTCTAAATTTAATTGGACCTTGTTGAGATTTGTTTGAGCATTTTCAACTGCCTGCTGGGCGTTTCGGCTATTAATTTGAGCTATAAGTTGTCCGGCTTTTACGGTTTGTCCCGCCAAAACTCCAATGTAAACGATATCGCCGGAGGCTTTTGCCTTAACATCAAGTTGCTCCGATGCTGAAACCTGACCCGATCCCGAGACAGAGGTAATAATCGTTCCTCGAGTGACCGTAGATGTTACATAAGAAGTTTTTGTCGAGCCTTTGGCCAATGAGGTGTATCCGTAATAACAAATTACCAGCAATATTATTGCCAGCAACAAGCTTGTTTTTCTATATTTGAATACAAAATTTTTTAATTTTGAAAATGCCTTCTTTATTGCAGTAATCATGGTTAATTGACTTCTATGTTTAGGGGTATGCGATATGCGGAAGGTTTCTGCGGCATGGGTGGCATAACCCGGATAAGCTCAGCATCAATTTGTCCGTTGTCTGCGGGTTCACCAACAATGACCACACTATCGCCAACCCTTAAATCGGAAAGTGTTAAGTTGTTTTTTTGAGAAACAATTACGGTTTCATCTGTTATCGAAATAATCTTTTCGGTGTTGTCGCGGTCTTTTACGGTTATTTTACCATCTTCAATTTTAATTATTTGCCCAAAGACACCATTGGCACTAGTGAAATCATCGTAGATCATATTGCCGAGGAACCCCCCGGAGGGTCCGCCGAAATTTCTGTGATAAGATTCAGCCCACCTGAAAGAAAAATCAGCTCTTTTTGTCCCGATAAAAAAACCAAGTTTAAAGATAAAAATAATTATAGCTAATCCGGCTATAATTATCAGGATTATTCCGAATGTTTTTGACTCAAAAAAATTTTTCATAAACAAAAATTAAAATGCTAATTTATTGCAAAACGACGCATTGTTTTAATATTTCTTGTTAAAAGCTTAAGAGATTCCAGTAGCGCCAGCAACAGCACCAAAAACAGAATTACTGTTAATGTGGGGAGTGTCTCCAGCAAAATCAAGGAGAAGTTTCTCCAGTAAGACATTACGACCGAGAAGTCGGAAAATAACAAAGAAAAGAAATATAAAAAACCTGACTGGTAAATGTCAGTTAATAGCATCTTTACTGCAAAAACAAAACCTGAAAAAGAAACTATTGCGCTTAAAGAAAATAGAACAGTCCGCCTTATAATCAAAAATCTCTCCTCGTTATGGATCCGCCCCATTATTCTCTCGAATAAACCCTTTGGTAATTTCATTTTATGCTCGTGTTTAACTTATGATAGGTAATACGTACCATTGGGGCGATTAGGTCTGAGTTCTATTTTTTTGAGTGATTTTTCTTAAATGTTCAATTAGGCGATGGTGTTTGCTTTTTACGGTATTTATTGACTCTTTGAAAGTCTCGGCAATCTCTCTGAAACTTAGGCCATCCGAATATCTCATATTTATAATCTTTCGTTCACTTTCTGTTAAATCCTGCATAACAACGGCTAAAACTCTTTGGTCGCTCAATTTCTCAAGAATATTGGAAGAAGCTAAAGCAATTACCCTTGTTAAAATATTTTGTCCCTTTTCATTTTCAAATCTAGAAAAAGGTATAGATTTTTTCTTGCGCAAGAAATCTATAGAAGTATTTTTTGCAATTTGGAAAATCCACGGCTTAAAGTTTTTGTTTTGGTCAAACTTTCTGATATTTTTCCAAATCTTCACAAAAACCTCTTGTGTTATATCTTCGGCGGCTGCGATGTTTCCAACATTTTTGTAAACAAAACCGTATATGGGCTTCATATATTTTTTAACTAAAACCTCCAACGATCTTTCGTCCCCCTTAAGATACTGCTGTATTAAATTTTTATCTTCTAAACCATCTAACATACGAGCCACTATAACATAAAAAACTAATTATTTAAATATCCGGCACATGCTATTTCTCAATCTTATTTTCGGTTTCGACTTCTTTTTTTATCTCCTCAAATTCGTTTTCAATCTGTTTTAATCTTTCCTTGCTTTCTTTAATTAAAACAACAGCTTCTTTAACTTTTGTTAAACCTTCTTCCACATCTACCTCTTCCCTATTATCAAACCATTGCGATATTTCCTCTAATTTTTTTAGATTTACGTTTAAATTATTTTCTTTCATAGTTTATATTTTTAATTTTTTATATTTTTAACTTCCGAGATAATTAGACCATCTGAAACTTTTATATCCACATCTTCGCCCATTTTTACATCGCTTGTTTTTCTTATGACCTTACCATTTAAGGTTGCAATGCTATATCCCAGTTTTAAATTTCTTTCCGGGTTATTGAAATTTACCATTTTTTCCGTATTCTGAAGCTTTCCTCGTGTTTTGTCGCACAATAAAGAGAAGCTGGAAAAATAACCTTCATAATATTCCTGCAGGCGGTCTTTAATATTTAAAATATTATTTTTAAAGTTCTGCAAGGATATTTTAAATTTATTTTCGATTGCTTTAAATTTTTCAAAAATTAGTCCGTAGTTGGCAAAAATTTTCCGTTCAAACCTTTCTAGCAATAAAAGCGCCTGCTCCCACGATTCGTTTAATAAATTAGCCACCGCTGTTGGTGTCGATTCACTTTTGTCAGCAGCCATAGCCACCAACGGCACATCTTTATCGTGCCCAATTCCAACCAACACAGGCACAGGAAACCCAGCCACTTCGCGCACCAGCAATTCATTGTTAAACGGCATAAGCGACTCCATTGAACCCCCGCCCCTAATTATAACCAAAACATCAATGTCTGTTTCTCTAAAAGTTTTTATAGAAGCCAGCAAATCTTCCACTGCTCCCTGTCCCTCAACTCGCGAATCAATCATTTTAATATCAAACCCAAACTTGCCCATATTATTTAAAAGGTCATGAATTACGGCCCCCTGCTTTGAAGTAATAACCCCAATCTTGTGGGGATATTTTGGAATAGGTCTTTTATCCTCTACGTTGAAAACTCCTTCTTTGGTTAGCTTTGCCTTCAATTCGTCGTATTGTTTTTTAATATCACCTTCACCAGCCAGTTCAATTGTATCTGCGATAAAAGACAGCCGCCCATTCGGCGCATAAACTTCAGGGCTTCCGTAAGCTACAATTTTTTTCCCGGGTTCTAGCGTAATCCCAAACAATCTGTATTTAGAACTCCACATTATGCAATTGAGCATAGCTGAACCCGTGGAGCTCGGGGCTCCACTTGCTTCTTTAAGTGTAAAATACATATGCCCAGTTGGCCCGGCTTTCGCCTCGCCCACCTCCCCCACAATCTTGGCTTTCATCCACTTCAAATCGGCATTCAAAACCGCCACAAACTCCGAAATAGAATATATTTTTTCCTTGTCAATATCCATAAATTTTACTTGCCCTATTAGAGGCGGGAAGCTCTCTAATGGGGTCTTTATCTATATCCATAATTTCTATTTTCCTCTTACCAATTTAATTCTTGGTTCGCCGTCGCCGAAATAATTTTCTTTCCGTTCTTTTATGGCAAAACCAAATGAAAGATAAATTTTCAGCGCGGGGCTATTTTCGGGATGTGTTACCAATTCAATTCGTTTCATACCTTTTAGTTCTTCTAGTAAAAGCCGAATCGCTTCCCGCCCAATCCCCTGTTTTTGAAATTTTGGGTCAATAGCAAACCCGCTGATGTATGCGGTGTCGCCCGACTTCTTCTCGTAAGAAATATTGCCAACGACTTTGTTGTCTCTCAAAATCAGATAAACAATTTCGCTTTCTTTATTTATTGCATCCCCCCACTCTTTTTCAGTAATTTGAACAGAATAGGTTTTGAGGCCAATCAGTTTCTTCTCAATATCTATAAGAACTGGAATATCTTTAATTGTAGCTTTTTTAAAAATTATTTCCGCCATAAAAGTTTTTATTGTTCTATTATTTTACTCTTCTGCCATATTTTTTCAACTTATCATAAACGGCTCAACGGGAGTTCCCGTTGAGCCGTTTAACAAGTCTGCCATTTTATGCAAAAAAAAATCCCCACACATAAATTTATTATGCATGCCTTAAATAATAGTTAAAATTTATTTTATTATGCTTCCTGGCTCAATCTCTTTGTCGGGATGGAGCAAAACTGGCCCGTTGGCATCTGACGGACAGAGTATCATTCCTTGCGATTCTAGGCCTTTCAGCGTTCGCGGAGCTAAGTTATAAACAAAAGGGCACTCCTTGCCGATTAACGCTCCTGGGGCGTAAAATTGTGCTATTCCTGCGATAATTTGACGCCTTTGCCTTGCAGGAGGTGGCGGATTAATACTCGTATCTTCCAATTCCGCCGGAGCCCATTCTCCGCTCTCTTCGGCTGACATCGGTCCGAAATCAACCTCCAGTTTAAGTAATTTATCTGAGCCCTCTACCCTCTCGGCTGATATAATCTTGCCGATGCGTATTTCTAACTTCTTAAAATCATCAAATGATATTGTTTCCATAAATTAGATTATTTTGCGAAATCAAGTTGATAGTCTGGAATTCCCAAAGAAACTCCGTATTGCTTAGCTTCGGCATACTGTTTTTCGTTTCCCACCTCTACTCTAAAAACCTTGTTGCGAAAAACGATAAAATGAAAATCGTCGTTTTTAAAATCAGCATACCAATTATGCGCCAATTCCAGGTGTTTACTTAACTCGTCTGCTATTTTTGCTGCTTTGTCGGCCCCAATTTCAACCTTAAGAACTGTCCATTTTTCTAGCCATGGAGTTTTGTGTTTTGCAGTAACTTTCTCAGTTATTTTTTCTGTAACATTTATCTTTTTTAAGATATCTTTACTCGCAAGGCTTTCTTCAATTATTTTACCGATAAAAGTTGTTGACATATTTTTGAGTTTTAATAATTTTATTTTTTTACAAAGTCGCAAATGTCTTTGAAGTCGCAGTATTGGCATTGCCAACCCGGTGTGGGATCGAATTCGCTGTTTTTTATTTTTTCTATTTCTTCTACTATTTTTGTTTTTTGGTTTTCTAAGTCATTATCTGACCCCAAAAAAGACGCTATTTTCCCGTCATCTAAGTAGTGATATGCTAGAAGGAGCGGTTTTAAATGCAAGACCTCTTGTGCGGCTATCTGGTAAATTAAGAGCTGTTCTTTTGCGTCTAAATCCAGTTTATCCTTAGATTGCCCGGTTTTGTAATCTATAATTGCTACCCCCCCATCCAGTTCATCTATTCTATCAATTACTCCATATAATGTATACCCACCTATCTTTAAATTAAACGGCATTTCCAAGGCGGGCTGACCATTGATCCTCAAAATTTTAGGAGGTTTTTTTGAGAACTGATCATAAAATTCCTTGATTATCCTTTTTCCGTTTTTATAGTACTCATCTTTTTCGCTTTTTGAGCCATACCATTCGTCAATCCAGTTTCGTTCATAAATTTCCGTTAAATTTTTGAACGACCCTTCCGTAGCGGGGCACCCTTTGGGTTTGGAGGAGGGTTTTTTATTTTTTTCTTCATTCACTAATTTTAAAAATGCGTCCAGAGTGTTGTGCATGGTTTTTCCAAATGAAAAAACTGCTTTACCTCTAGTTGGCACTTTTAATATAAATCCAAACTTATATTGCAATGGGCACTTTTCAAATGCAGCTAATTGAGAATATGAAAAATGTTCTGGCAAATATTGAGGTTTTACTTTCTTTTTAAGTCTATCAATTGGTTTGGGTTTCTCTGCGAGTATTCCCGTTGAATGCCCCAAACTGGAGGTTTGTATCTTTAATCCCCCGCCCGAGGCGGGTCCGCCTTGGGCGGACATTTCTGCCAGAAACCTTGATAATTTCTTTTTTCTTTGTCCTCCGTAATCTTCAGCTGAAGTAAAATAAAGCCCTTTCTTAGCCCTTGTCATCGCAACATAACAAAGCCGTCTCTCTTCCTGCAGGTGCACGTCTCCTGTCGGTTTAATATCTTTTATTAGGGCGTCGGGCAACTCTATGGGGTCTTTACGCTGACCCGTTGGAAATCTGCGGTCTACCATATTTACTATAAAGACATACTTAAATTCTAAACCCTTTGCTCCGTGGATTGTCATAACCCTTATCATATCCGGGCCAAGCTCTGGGTCAAATTCTAATTTTCCTTCTTCGCCTGATTCTAGTTCCAAAGTTATTTCTTCCATAAAATTTTTCAGGGTCGGCTCCACAGTAGCTTCTTCGAAACTTTTTACTTTTTTATAGAATTGGTTTAACAAGTCAATCTTCTCTGTATCGTTTTGGTTTATTAAATATTTTAGATAACCAGAGTCCTCTAAAAAAGAAACTAAAATTTCTGAAACGCCTTTTTCTCTGGCCGATCCGCTGTGTTTTTTTATCAAACTTAAGACAAAAACAACTTTTTCTTGTGTTTTTGCAGAGATCCCGGGAATTAGCGCTAATTCCTGCAGAGCGTCAAAAAGCGAGATTGTTTTTCTTCGGCAAAATTGTGTAATGGTTGCAATATCTGACTCGGCTATCCCCAGAAATGGCAAATTTAAAATTCTATATACGGCAGTTCCCTCGTGATAGTTATCCAATAATTTAAAGTAAGAGATTATGTCTAAAATTACAGGTTTTGAATATAATCCACGCGAAGCTAAAAATTGGAAAGGTAAATTAGCCCTTTCTAAAGCTTTAATAAATGGGATTGCAGAATCATTTGCGCGCACCAGAATAGCGAAATCGTTGTATGTAGATTTAGTATCTTTTTTTAAGATTTCTAGAATTTTTTTTAGAGTTTCACCAACCTCTTGGTCTAAATTTCTGGCGTGAATGTGTTCTATTGCTCCTTTTTCTTTTGTATTAGCAACAAGTTTCTTATTGATTTTGATTCTAAATTCTAGCCTGTCCGGATCGTTTTGTTTTATGAAATTATATGACTGGTCTAAAATATTTTGCGAAGACCTATAATTATTAATTAAAGAAACCTGTTTAGCCTTTGGCCCGCCCTTGGCGAGGTTTGTGAAAAAGTCTTCTTGGAATTTTATAATGTTTGAAAAAGACGCTCCCCTCCATCTGTAAATTGCTTGGTCGTCATCTGCGCAAACTGTCAGATTGTTATTAGGCTCGGCTAATAGTTTAATCAATTTGTATTGCGACCAGTTTGTATCCTGAAATTCATCGACTAAGACATATTTAAATTTTTCTCGGTATTTTTTTAAAATCAGCGGGCGTTTTTTGAAAAGCTTTAGAGAATAATTTATTAGGTCGCCGAAATCCAAGGCTCCATTTTCCAGCAAAATTTGTTGGTAAATATGATAAGCATTGGCAACCTCCTTGATTCTTGCTACTTCCTCTGCTTCTGGCGAGTCGGCGTGCGCTTTTAATTTATTAGCATATTCCAAATAGTTTTCAGGATAAACCTCCTGGTCTTTACAATGAGAAAAATGGGAAATTAAGGCCTGAATAAATTTTGTTGGATTTCCTAGCGCCTTATAATAATCTAAATTAAATTTATCAAGGTTTTGCCTCGCTAGAAGCCAACCAGAGGTATTATCTAGAATTTTAAAATCGGGAGGTAATCCGATGTCCAGAGCATTTTCTCTTAAAATCTTCTCGCAAAAAGAATGAAAAGTAGAAATCCATAAATCAATATATCCAAAGTCTAATAATTTATCTACTCTCTCCTCCATCTCAAAAGCAGCTTTTTCTGTGAAGGTAACAGCTAGAATTTCCTCGGGCTTGGCCAAACCTTTTTCAATTAAATTAGCGATTCTTTGAGTGATAACAGTTGTTTTCCCTGTTCCCGCTCCAGCCACAATCAAAAGCGGACCCTTATCGTGAAGTACCGCTTCTTTTTGCTCTTTATTTAGTTTTAATAAATCAACCGCCATATTGGTTATATTAGCAGTAATCTTCGCACAAAAAAAGAGCTTCGTTTCCGAAGCCCTTTTTCGTACAGTAATCTTATTATTTATTTATTCTCACCTTTAGCCAGTCAGCAAACTTGTAAACTCTACCAGAGAAATATAGCCAGCCCGATAAAAGAATCATAAGTAATGGGAGGAAAAATGAATCGGTTAAGAAATTATTTGTCAATCCGGTTGCAACGTTTGATGCTCCATAAACCAAAGACCTGTTTACGGTAATCGTTGAACTGCTCGACTGAGAAGCTCCGTCTGTGCTTGTAACAGTAGCTGTGTTTGTAAAGGCGTTGCTTCCGAAACTGAAATTTTCGGCTGGTGCAACTTGTGCCTGATAAGAAATCACTACGGGCTGGCCAGCGTAAACCGTTCCAATATTTATGCCTGACCTTATATCTCCACCGTAGTTTTGATTAGAATTAACAGTTAAATTTCCTCGGTAAATAAGATTTGCAGGCAAAGAGTCCTGTATAATAACATTGTGTATGGTTTGATTGTTTGCCTGTAATGTTACAGAAAAACTCAAAACATCGGACGGATTAGCGTTAACATATTTTGACCAAGACAAGTTTCCTGAGGTTGAATTTATTACCTGTTTATTTATGCTAAGTGATCCGCTTGCTCCGCCTCCATAATTTACAAAAACTATTGTACTGTCTGAATTAGATGTGCCAAGGGCGTTCGTAGCCGTAAGCGTACACGTATAGGTTGCTTGATTGCCGTAGATATATGTGTTTCTAGCATATGAGGCGGTAAAGGTTGGCTGGGCGACGCTGTAGTTTGATAAGGTGCCACCATCGCAAACCCATTGATAATAAAGCTTATAGCCATAGCCACTTGGATCGTAGGCTGACCCTTGTAGTGTTGCACTTTGATTATATGACAAATACACATCCGGGCCGGCGTTAGCTGTGATATTAGTGTTTCCTGATTGTCCTGTGATAATGGTCAAATCCTGGCCATAAATTATTCCAAAACTGCCCTGGGCGGCAGCTCTGAAATGATAGGTGTTATTTGTATTTAATCCTGTGATAACCTGGCTGAAAGACCCTTGGTCAATGTATTGCTGGGGCGTCTGGTAGCCATAACTTGTTGTCGGCCCCCATTGGAAATAAACGGTGTTAGAATTACTTATATACGGCATTCCAAGATAACCGTTTAGTGTTACCTGGTAACTTGAAATATTTGTCGCCGGGTTTGTTTGTACGCTTGCCCCGCCCACCATTTGTCCCAAGGCGGTTGTTCCACAGGAAAAACAAAAAGCAACGGCGAGTAAAACTATAAAACCTAGTTTGTGTGTTTTTTGCATGTTTATACGTTTATTTAATATCTAGCTTCACATTATTACCATTTCTGATTTTGTCAAGTAAAAACACCATTTTAGAGGTCGTCTGTTTTTTTCCACTATTGACAGCGTAGGTTATATATGCTATGATTAAGATATGCAATTCGCATACCGCCAACTGGGAAGGCGCACTGTTCATTAAGAAAGGATTTCTTATGGCAAGGTTAGTAGTTGTTGAAGGACCAACGCTACAGATGCTGCGTTTCCGTCATGAAACACAGCGACCCGTGGAATTTGTTCTGAGCGACCATACCCCAATTATCGTCTGTGTAGACGATATTCTGTGGGATAGGCACCCGGAGCAGGTACGAGCCCTTATTAAGGGATTCGTCATGGGTGGCAAGGAGGCCGGTAGTAGAATCACCGGATACTTCAACGCCGTTGGGGCGGGATTGTTCGACACTGTCGAGCAAACCGTCGCCAACGCGTGACATTCCTTTCTTTCGTAGTACCCCACATCCAAATCATCGGATGTGGGGAATTTTTTTGCAATAAAAAACAAGGCGAGTGCCTTGCTTTTTAGTTAGGTTTTATTTTACAAACAGATTACAAAAGCAGTGCCCGTCTTTTTCAATTTCATCTTTGTGGAATGCGCAGGGGCATATTATTTTTGAGTCCGCCTCAACGTCTCCTGTTACTCTTCTGCAGGGGCAATACTTTTTCCCGTGCTTTGCTTCGTTTGCTATAAGCCCCTTCAAAACTCTTTCAACTACAGCCTTGTCCGGATTTAATCTAAACCCATTTGATTTTGCGTAATTATCATAGCGATCCATCATGCCGGCAATGTCGGGTTCTTCGGGTGTACTTGGTTTCGACGCTTTTTTTATGAACTCCTTTATTGATTCTTCCGAGGCCATACCAACAAATCCCGCAAGCGGTCTACCTTTTTTAAACAATATCACGGTTGGAATTTTTTCAACCTTAAATTTTCCTGCCGTTTTAGGAATATCGTCAACGTTCGCTTTCATTAAAATAATTTCGTCTTTCATATCTTCGGCAACTTTTTCTAAAACTGGAGCAAGCATCGTGCATGGTTCACACCACGTAGCAAAAAAATCAACCAGCACAAGTTTATCAGTTGCGCCCAGCTCCTTGTCAAAATTTTCATCTGTTAATGTATTAGACATTTTTTATTATGATAAATTATAATTGATTATTATATCAGATATAAGCGCCAAATGCGACTCTCTATGTCCTTGTGGGCTTAAAAGAAATTTTAAGCGAACGGGTTTTTCCCGGTTTTAAACTTCCGAGCTCGATATTTCCTATTCCGATTCTTTTTAATGAAACAACTGTGTAATTTAATTCATCCATCATTACCCTTATCTGATGTCTCTTGCCCTCGTTTAGAACCATGCTGATTTGATTTCTGCCGATGATTTTTGATTTGACGGGCAGTAATTTTCCGAAGGTTTCTGTTTCCATTCCCGATTCAAAAATTTGTTCAACGCCGTATCTTAGGGGCTCTTTTACGGTAACTATGTACTCTTTTCCGTACTCGCTTTTCTGTGACAATATCTCCCTGGCAAAACGGCCGTCATTGGTTAATATAATAAGGCCCTCCGATTCCTTATCCAGACGTCCGACGGGGTATAATTTTTTTTCTCTCCATTCGGAAATAACACTTGGCTTTCCAGGGGCATCCTGTGTGGGAAGTCCTTTTGGTTTGTAATATGCGAGATATTGGAAAACTTTTTTGTCGTTTCTATTTTCCTTCAAAGAAACTTTATCTGTTTCATTAACCAGAGATCCATTTTCAGCCCTTTTTTTGTTTATAAAGACAAGCCCAGCTTCAACCAAAGCATCTGCTTCACGCCGTGAGGCCAATCCTTTATCTCTTAAATATTTATTTATTCTGATAGGAAAATCCATAAATAAGCTAAACCTTTTTCTCTTCCGCTATTTTGTTTAATATTTTCTTTATATTTTCGATACTTGCAGAATCTAGAATCGAAAATTCAATAATCTCCTTACCGGTTCCTTGGAATTCTTTTTTTATTTTTTTGATAATCTCGGGTGTAACTAAATCAATTTTGCTTATAAAGATGTATTCTTTTTTGTCTAAAAGAAATTTACTGTGCGCTTCCAGCTCTTTTCGTATGCTTTCATAGTCGTGAAGTGCGTTTTCAGAATCAGCAGAAATAAGGTGAAATAAAACCTTTGTTCTTTCTATGTGTTTTAAAAATTTGATGCCAAGTCCTTTTCCTGCTGAGGCGCCCTCAATCAAACCGGGAATATCCGCTAAAATCAAATCATAATATGCTCCTAAATTCGGTTCGAGTGTTGTAAAGGGATAATTTGCCACCTTGCTATTTGCGCTCGTTAGCTCGTTTAGAAGAGAGGACTTTCCAACATTCGGCAAGCCGATAAAACCAACATCGGCAATCATTTTTAATTCAAGATGCAAATCAAAGGACTCTCCTGTTTTTCCTTCTTCAAATTTCCTTGGGCTTGTATTAATTGCTGATCTAAAAAGATAATTCCCCCTTCCCCCTTTCCCTCCTTTTGCGATAAGCTTGCGTTGTCCGATTTTCACAATTTCAACATCTTTTTTTGTGGTTAGATTGTGGCAGACCGTACCTACCGGAACAAGTAAAATCAAAGCTTTTGCGTCAGCGCCATCATTAAGTTGTGACTTCCCGTTTTCTCCGTTTTCGGCGCTAAAAACTTTTCGGCTGCGGAACTGCCTTAGGGCTCCAATATCAGAAACTCCCTCAAGAAAAACATTTCCGCCGTCTCCGCCGTTTCCTCCTGTCGGTCCTTGGGTCATTTTTGTGCGACTAAAAGTTGCGAGTCCTTTACCCCCGTTTCCTGCGCAGACATTAATTTTTACGTCGTCAATAATCATTTTTTTTATGCTCGCTTGTCGCAACACGAAATCCCCGCTTAAGGGGATTTTTCAATTAATTTAAGCTTCTTCTTACGTGGCCAGCTTTTTATTTCAGCCTCCCTTTTTAATGCCTCGCTCAAGGTTTTAAACCTTTCCACGTATTTTAGTTCTACGGGTCTTCTTGTTTTTGTATAATGCGCTCCACTCTTTAACTCGTTATGGGACTTCAGTCTTTTTTCAATGTCATTTGTATATCCTACATACAGAGTTCCGTCAGCACATTGAAGTATATATGTATAATATTGCATCAAACAAAAAAACCAATCAGTTATTTCTTTTTTCTTTGGTTGCGCTTTATGTTGCTTCTTCTTTTAAGCTTTCTTCCTAATCTTTTTCTGTTTGCCCAAGTTGCCATGATTTTACTTTTTAATATTTTTATTTGTTAATTTACAGCTGCGGGACTAGGATTCGAACCTAGATAAGCAGATCCAAAACCTGCTGTCCTACCATTAGACGATCCCGCAAAAATGTAATTATACAATACCACTTTTCGTTGATTTTTTCAACGATTGCCGCACAATAATCCTACTTTAAGATTGTTTGCCCATTATTCTGCAAATAGAAATTGTGTTCTTTAAAAGTCATCTCCTTGGTAGTTTTATTAATTTCAACCTCAACACCAAGCCCATTTCTTACATCTTCATTAAAATACTGGTCAAAAATAAAGTTTCCTAGCGAATAATAAATTCTTTTTCCCTTATATTCCTCCATTGGCTCAATGACGTGCGGGTGTGTCCCAATAATTAAATCAGCTCCTGCATCAATAAATTGGTGCGCTAATTTATTTTGGTCATCTGTTGGCGCAGATTTATACTCGGTTCCCCAATGGCAAAACACCACTACAACATCTGCCCCGCCTTTAAGCTCTTCAATTTTTTTAATAACTGTGCCTTGCTCGCTCGTTACGTCTGAATTTAAAAACTCGTTATAACTTATAAAAGCGACATTTAGTCCGTTTATATTTTTTCTTGTTGTTTTTCCTCCGCCGGGCGCGCCAAAGTAATCGACAAGCGATTCAGATAAATATTTTTTAGTTGAATTCACACCCGTTTGCCCAAAGTTTAAAATATGATTATTTCCCAAATCAACAATTCTGATGTTTTTACTGAAAAGGGTTTTTGCCACGCTTGGATCGAAGGTAAAAAAATAATTATTTTTACTTCCTGCCTTAGTTCCTGCGCTGATTGATTTGTTGTCGGTAATCGGTCCCTCGAGATTTGCAACAACAATGCTTTGCCCTAAAAGCAGAGGCGATATTTCACTAAAAATAAAATCGTTTCCTCCATTTTTTTCTGCATAATATCTTATTCCTCTATCAAACATTAAATCTCCAACAAACAATATTCGGACATAATCACTCTCTTTTATACTATAACCTGTGTTCGTAATCTCGGAGTTTGTGTCGCTAAATATGTCCGAGTACTTTAAAACTATACAAAAACAAATAGTTGCTGTTACTGCAGCAACTATTAGGAATATAAATATAATCTTTTGATAATCTCGCATTTATTATTCCGGAAGACCCAGGGGAGTTGAGCAAATAGTTTGAGCAGATGTACATTTTATATTACCCAATCCATTTTTATCTACACATAAAAAGCTTCCGTCTGCTAATTGGGTTGACACGCAATAATCTTGAGTGGCGGAAAAACATATCGGATTTTTCGCTCCCAGCTTTATCAGATTATTAGCGACGCTCACAAACGTCGAGCCATAAGATGTAGTTCTTGATCCATTTAAATACCCGTTTTTACACACCAAATTATAACTCTGATTTGCTGAAAAGAGTCCACTTGCCGTAAATCCTACCTGATCCAAATTAGATACTACCTCTTGAACCGCCATTAGCGACAAAATAACATCTTCTATCTTTTGTGATTCTTGAGGCTCCTGAATATTAAGTTGTTTATTGTAATCAGAATATGTTGCATTTAACATTACATTCACCTGCAAATTAAGAATTGGCACCACTTTGCTTATGTCCAGAGTTTTGTTGGTCTTAACTTGGTAAAGAAAATAGTCAGATTTTCCAATCCATACCTCCACATCTATATCCCCAATTGCATTGGCTACAGATTCGAGGGTTGTTTTTATATCATCAGATTGCATATTCATTTCCGGAAACTGTTCGGCCTGCATGACCATTATTTGATTTAAAAATTCCTGTATTTTCTCTTTTTTGATCGTCAAAAGATAGTGATACGTATCCTGGCCGTTTATTTTTTCATCAGCGAGCTTCTGGTTAAACGATAGCGCACCTCCTATTAGAACTAAATCTCTGATATTATTTCCAAAATCCAATTTTTCTTGAGGAGTTATTACGGGAATTTGGCTCGAGTTTATATTGGTACTTGCCAATATATCTGCTGACTCTTGGTCAATCTTAAAAAATTTATTTTGTAGTTGGGAAATATCAGAACCCAAAGAAAGGGCACTATCTGGCGGTAAAACAATATTATTTAGCTTTATATACCCGACATCACCAATTGTAATTAAATTAAGACCGGCTGATGCTGTTGGTGTAGCAGAGCGAGATTGCGAAAACGAGAATGAAACAGTAGCCTCAGACTTTGGATTATTGACATCTGTCGTGTCGCTACCCCCGACGACATTTATTGATACAGAACCTTGAGTCACGTCGCCGGTTTTAACAGAACCTTGCATTTGCGCAGTTACATGCGAGCTTGTGACGGTATCCATTTTTTCTAACATACTGTTGATGACGGTCTGCGGATCCGGTTCAAAAGAAACTAAAGGATTCCACGGCAAAATCGATTTTATGTAAGATAAAATATTGGTGTTTAAAAATTTATCTGAGGAGTAAATACCCGCTCCCGCTAAAATAACAAGGACGACTAATGTCACTAAAATTTTTGCAAGCAAATGGGATTTTGTCTTCATTCTCGGCATACTGCTTTGCTGTTGTGCTCGACTATATTGAGTTTGTGGTTGAGGCCTTGGTTGGGATGCGGGTTGTGCTTGCGGTTGAATTTGTGGCCGAGATGCGGGCTGCGCCTGTGGGTTGTATTGCGGCTGGCTCTGTATTTGGGGACGAACGTCAATTTTAGGTTGGCCGCTAACCTGTGGTTCTGTTCTTGATTGGGACTGGCCGAATGTCTCGGGTTTTTTCTCAACAGGCGGTTTACTCACAGCTTGTGGCGGATTTACGGCGGAAAAAGCATCATTTATCTCAGCTTCTGTCCATCCATTTTTAGCTAATAAAGTACGCGTTTGGGCGTCTTGTTGATTTGCTGCCTTTGCTTTTTTTATATAATCTACTAATTGTTGTTCTACCACGGTCTTGTGAGCGAGGCGAACAAGGTTGCCTCGTCCCGCCAAACGGGACACTGGATACCTTATTCTCGTCGCATTGTTTTAGAGTTTTACTCATTATACCACAACGCCAACACGTCAATATTTTCAAGGTTGTGGATAACTTTTTATACAAAAAACCGCCTTTGGTTGCGGGCGGCTTTTTTGTTTAATTTTATAAAATTTTAACGTTCATTGATTGGGACAAAATCAAATGGAACATCTTGCATGTCTGGACAATCCCGCTTATCTGATATTTTTTTTCCGTATTCGGTAAAATCGGCGTCATAAATATATATTTCGATGCATCCTATTTTTCCATCGCCACTCCCCTGCCCCGAGGGATCGGTATCAGACATATATATACCAAAAAAACAGGTTGGGCAAAAATAGCCAGCGTTAAAACCATCCCAATCTGATTTATAAAATTCAGACAAATAATAATCTTCTCCCCCCACAGTGAGATATGGTTCACCTGTAGTGGGGTCAGCATAGGCATAACAGTCGGGTTCATTGGTGCTACAACCGTTATCCCCCTGACTGTAGGGATAATCTCCGTATTCCGCATAAAACAGAGTTAGGGCTTTTCCTATATTGCTTGCATCTACATTCGCTCGGGCGATTTTTGCTTTATTTATATATCCCGTTGCTCCAGCTACTACGATACCGGCCAATATGCCAATAATTGCGATAGCAACGATTAACTCTATTAACGTAAAACCTTTTCTTGCCCGGTTAAATTCCGCTTTGCGGAAATTTTGCCGAACAAAATTATTTAACCAGGTGAAATTTTGCATATTATTTTATTGTATTTACGTATTCCACCATTATACATCTTTCAAAGAGTGCATGTATGTGGATAACTTTTAACTTAAAAAACAAAACCGCGGAATTAGCCGCGGTTTGAGGGTTTCTCTATCTTTGAAATCTTGCCTGACAGGCGGAAATGCAATCTTCTTGCTCGTAGAAAGTATTCTGATTAGCTGGGCCTGCTCCAGGGAATGTCCAGCCGCCTCCGGTAGGACGACACGCTGTTTGGCAATTTACGCTTACTCTAGAATTACTTCCTCCAATTTGACCCCACACCATAATTGCAAGGATTATTACCAAGCCGACAAGTATCGCAATTTCTATTTTTTGTCTTTTTTGCATAGTTTTCGTTCAATTTATTTTTACGGGTAAGCCTCAGTTTGAAATGGATAATCGTCACCGTAGTCTCTGCAATATTCCTGGCAGTCCTGACAAAGGATAAATTTTTCGCCATACCAATCCCCACTTGAACTATTAAGCCATATGTAACCGCAACCTATTATTCCATCTCCGTCCCAATCGTCAAGACCGATATAATAGTACGTACCGGGAGCAAAATAATTGGCACTACTAGAACTATCCAAGTCTAAATTATAAAATTCAGAAAGTTTGTGACCTTCGGCATCCTGGACGGGGCCACCTCCGGGGGCTATTATGGCATAACAGTAATCAGGCCCGCAGTCATAAAAATCATTATAAGGATAAACACCGTAAGTTGTATAAAACAAGGTTAGGGCTTTTCCTATATTGCTTGCATCTACATTCGCTCGGGCGATTTTTGCTTTATTTATATATCCCGTTGCTACAGCTACTACGATACCGGCCAATATGCCAATAATTGCGATAACAACGATTAACTCTATTAACGTAAAACCTTTTCTTGCCCGGTTAAATTCCGCTTTGCGGAAATTTTGCCGAACAAAATTATTTAACCAGGTGAAATTTTGCATATTATTTTATTGTATTTACATATTCCACCATTATACATCTTTCAAAGAGTGCATGTATGTGGATAACTAAACGTCAGAAATTAAGTTTCTTGATGAGTGATTTTTATTACAGCAAGTTCCAGCGGAAGTTGCGTTATTGAAGAATATTTAATTTTGTTTTCCGCATCAATAAACATTTCTAATATGTCCTGTAAAGTTTTCTGATCGAATTCGGCGGTTTGCGCCTTCATTTTCTCTATTTCCTGGGCGGAAAAACCAAAATTTTGTCCGTCGAGAAATGCAGGATTTATTTTTAAAAGCAGTTGCTGGCGGAGGTAAAAAACCAATGTTTTTGAAAATTCTCCAAGATCAGCTCCTTTGTCTGCGGTTAGATTTAAAAAATTGATGGCTTCTTTTGTATTTTTGGAAATTAAAAAGTCGACAAAGTTGGCTATTTCTCCAACCTCGACAATCCCAAGAAGCTCTTTTATGTCTTCAGACGACACTATCCCCTTCTCTCCTGAAAAACTCAAACACTCATCTAAAAGAGACTCAGCGTCCCTGAACGAACCGCGAGAATTCAAAGCTATTAAAGAAATCGCCGAGTCGTCAAATTTTATATTTTCCTTTTTTGAGATAAAATTCAGTTTTTTTATTATTTCCACGGTTTGCAGTCTTCTAAAATCAAACTTCTGGCATCTCGACAATATTGTTGGTAAAACCTTGTGAAGCTCGGTTGTCGCTAAAATAAAAATAGCGTGAGCCGGCGGTTCTTCAAGTGTTTTTAATAAAGCATTGAAAGCAGATTTACTTAACTGATGGCATTCGTCAATTATAAATATCTTATATTTAGACTTTACAGGCGCGAACTTTATTCCCTCAATTAATTGCCTAACATCATCAACCCCCGTGTGGGAAGCGGCATCTATTTCAACTAAGTCTATCGAGTTTCCAGCCGTAATTTCCAGGCACGAGGAACATTTATTGCACGGCTCAAAACCATCTCGCGGGCTTTCGCAGTTTACTGCCTTTGCAAACAATCTTGCAATTGTTGTTTTTCCCGATCCTCTTGGGCCGGAGAATAGATAAGCGTGTGAAATACGGCTCCCCTTTATAGAGTTGGTTAAGGTTTGAACCACATGTTCTTGCCCGATAATCTCTCCGAATGTCTGTGGTCTATATTTTCTATATAATACTGGCACGATTTTTATATTTTAAAAATAATAGTAAAATTTACCTTCTTATTAATCGCCGATAATAAATTTTTTTAAAACCCAGGCGTCCTGAGGTCCACGAAATGTTTTACCGTCTTCTGGCTCCGGATCATCTTTTTTATCAAGGTTATACCCCCAACTTTTAAGAATTCTTTCGCGCTCTTTTCTATCTTTTTGATAGTCATATATGGAGTTTGGCGATAGAATCTGTTTGCTTTCTGGAGATGTGGCCATCATAGCTATTGTGAACATGTCAAAGGCGGCTTGATTTGAAGAGGTCTCTTCCGCCACAACAACCTCTTTCCCTTTGGGCGTTTTTTTTCTGAAACGTTTTGCCTGGGGATGACGAAATCGAACATTCAAATATTCTTGTGGCTCCCTTAATCCAGATAAATCCCGGACTTGTTCGGGGCTATCATCGAAGGTTATCGTGAACGGGGCATCTGTTTGTTTACCCATGGCTAATTGTACGAGGTTTGTTTCTGGATAATCTCGCGCCAACATCCCCTCTATTACTTCTCTCTTTGATCCCTCTGTATAAATTATTTCATCAGCAACCTCAGAAATACCGCTTGCCTCAATGCGGGCTCTTTGATATTTGACGTCTCCATATGTTAAAATACTTACACGCACAGTAGTTGGCGAAGAATAACTAAACCCTATGTTTTGGCCAAACCTTGAAGCGATTAAGGCTCTTTTTACGGCTTGGTCGACGTATTTTTTATGATCAACTTTTTTTACCGCTACGTCAATGGACCCAGAATCCCCAGTTTCGGTCTTTACTAATTTAGTAAACTCCGAAAATCTAAAAACTTTTTTTCCTTCAGGGGTTTCTATTTTAGCCGCCTCATAAAGTTTTTTAAGTTTTTCGACAGGTATCGCCGTTTCACCAGACAGAATTTTTTGAAACTCTTTGTTTTCTTCTGTTGTGTGACTTAAAACATCGTCGAAGTCTACAATTAACCATAAATCTGGGTGCCCCGCTTCAGGGGTTTCAAATTCCCTTATTTGATCTATCTCGGCAATTTTTCCTTTGTCGGAATTCAAGACGGTTTTTCTAGGCTCAGCAAGCAACGGGCATCGCCTGTCGATTGAGGCAAGCAAACCCATTTCTATGTCAGTTGGATTTTCGGACTCAAAAACTATCTCTCCCTGAACGTCAGGATTTTCGGATTCAGATTGCTGACCAAACTCTGGCGGTTGACTTTCTTGTTCCATTTTTGCGCTCATAATTTACTTAACCGAGTAACCCATGTCGCACAATAGGCATCCCTCTCACTATGCTGTGAATATTTGCCATCCTAAAAATTCTCCAATATTTATACCCGAAACTACTAAAATACTAACTATAAATCCGGCAGAAACTATGCCCATAAATATCGCTGGTAAAGATTTTTTTAATGGTAAGTTCATTAATGTAGCCAATAATGCTCCTGTCCAGGCCCCTGTAAGCGGAAATGGAATCGCAACAAATAATATTAACCCAAGTATTCCATATTTTTGAATATTCTCATAGTGTTTTTTGCGCGTATTATTCTCCCACCAGCTGAAGATATTTCTGAAAAACCCTGATTTTTCTGAGGCGTATTCAGAAAATCTTCTCAAAAAGACTAAGAGTATAATTACAGGTATTAGGTTTCCGATCACAGCAGCAAAAAAAACAGAAACTATGTCTAAACGATAAACAGCCAAACCTACAGGGATTGCAAGTCTTAGTTCCCCGATGGGCGTCATTGATAATAAAAAAACCTGTAATAAATCTGTCATTTCTTCTTCAGTTTAGCACGAGCCGGCCCCTATTAACAAGTTCGGAGAAATCTGATATGATACAGGAATTATTGAAGGTACAAGCATTTTATGAATAGTTTTTTAGAAGATTTAAAATTTTTTCTTGAAAAAATTGACCACTATCGGGACAAGGCTCTTTTTATCTTTATAAAACCCCTTTGGCCGAGGTTCATAACCCCAAATGGAATAACGTATTTTAGAATTATTTTAGGGACGGTGTTGTTTATTTTATTGTTTTTCCTGGACATAAAGGATAAGCTGATTATAATCTCACTGTTCTCAATTGGGGCGATATCAGACCTTTTTGACGGTTCGGTTGCGCGAGGCCTAAAGGAGGAGACAGATTTTGGGGCGATGTTAGACCCGATAGCCGACAGAATTCTGATTTTACCGATCGCGATTTATAGCCTATATTATTCTGAAAAATGGTTGCTTCTAATTTTACTTCTGACGGAAGTTATCAGTGGGGCAATTTCCTTATTCTATAAGGAAAAAATGCATGATTCTAAGTCAAATATCTTTGGTAAAACCAGAATGGTATTGTTATGTTTCGTGTTTATTGCTATTTTGATAGTGTGGCCGAATTCCCCGCCCCTTTTCTTTATCGATGTAATATGGGTTTCATTAATTTTTTCCTACTTAAGTATTTTTGTTCGATTATTAGACCTGCTAAAGGGAGGACATATAAAAAATAAAATTATTAAAAAGGAGTTTAAAATTTAACGTAAAATATGAAAATCTATAATACGCTCTCGGGCAAAAAAGACGAGTTTAAACCAATCAAAAAATCTTCCGGAAAAAAACGGGTCAATATTTTTGTTTGCGGGCCGACCGTCTATGACTATTCCCACATAGGACACGCCAGAACATATATTGTCTTCGATGCGATTGCAAAATATTTAAAGTTTCAAGGATACGATGTTTTTTATTTACAGAATATAACCGACCTGGATGATAAAATAATTGAGCGCGCACGGCAAAAAGGTGTTTCTCCTGCGGATTTAGCAACCGCGTTTACAAAGGAATATTTGAAGGATATGAAAATGTTGGGTATAACAGCTGTTTCCAAATACGCTCGCGCCACTGATTATATAAAAGAAATAATTAATCAGGTTAAACGATTACTGGACAAAAACCTTGCTTATAAGATTGATGGTGATGGAATTTATTTTAATATTGCCAAATTTAAGGATTATGGGAAATTAGCCGGCAGGACAGCGTTGCAAGCCGAGGATTCGGTCTCAAGAATTGATTATAGTAGAGACAAAAAGAACAGGGGTGATTTTTGCTTGTGGAAGTTTTGTTCTGACCCTGAGCCTCACTGGCCATCACCCTTTGGAGAAGGCCGGCCAGGCTGGCACATAGAGGACACAGCAATTACAGAAAAATTCTTTGGAGCTCAATACGACATACATGGAGCCGCGAGAGATTTAATATTTCCCCACCACGAGGCCGAAATTGCGCAAATGGAGGCGCTTTCCGGTAAGTCGCCCATGGCTAAATACTGGATGCACACAGGATTTTTAACCGTAAATGGCCAAAAGATGGCAAAATCTTTGGGTAACTTTATTGTGTTAAATGATTTCCTTAAAAGATGCCCCGCTAATTATTTAAGGTTTTTTATCCTGAAAAATCTATGGCATTCTCCTGTTGATTATTCCGAGTCTGTTCTAATTGAAGTAAGGGCTTCTGTAGAAAAAATGGAGGAATTCGTCAAAAGAATAAGAGAACAAAAAGGTAAAACATCTCCTAAAACCGTAACGGCTCTAATGAGGAGTTTCGAAAAAGATTTTTATGCCGAGCTTGAGGACAACTTTAACACACCGCGCGCTTTTGCCGTATTATTTGAATTTATGCGGGGGGTAAACCAATTTTTAGACTCAGGGGATATCTCAAAAAAACAATCTGGCGGGATTTACAAGCTCTTTCAGGAGATCAACACTGTTTTTGGGATAATTGATTTTAAAAAAATAAATAAGCCTATTCCCGAGGCAATAAAGAAACTGGCTAAGGAGAGGGAAAAATTAAGAGAAAGCAAAGAGTGGCAAAAATCCGACGAAGTCAGAATGCAAATCGAGAAAAAAGGATATACGGTCCAGGATTCTGAAAAAGGCCCGGTAATTCGTAGTATTTAGCAGTAAAATACCTTGCAATTACCTTTCAAGGTATTAAGATACAATATATTAATAAATATGGCTGATAAATTGGCAGAAAAACTTCCACCGCAGAATAATGACGCCGAGCAATCCTTGCTGGGCTGTTTAATGCTAGACAAGGACGCGATTGTCAAAGTCGTTGATTCTATTAAGGCAGAGGATTTTTACAGAGGAATTCACCAGGATATCTATCAGGCAATGTACAGCCTCTACGAGCGGTCCGAGCCGATTGATATTCTTTCTGTATCGGCGAGCCTCAAGGGAAGAAATAAGCTCGAAGATATCGGTGGTTCGGAATATCTCACGTCCCTAATAAATACCGTTCCCACTGCCACCCATATTGATAATTATGCAAAAATAGTAAGACAGAAGAAGATTTTAAGAGACCTTATTTCTGCCTCCGAAGAGATTGGCCTGTCGGCCTTTGATGAATCAGAAGAGGTTGATGTTTTGCTTGATAAGGCCGAAAAAACTGTTTTTGGAATTGGTCAACGATCATTAACTCAGACCTTTCTACCTATTAAGGAAATACTATCCGATACATTTGAGAGACTGGACGAATTATCGAAAAACACCGGTAAATTGCGTGGAATTGCAACGGGCTTTACTGACCTGGATAAAATCCTAGGCGGTCTCCAAAAATCTGACTTGGTAATTTTAGCTGCCCGGCCATCAATGGGAAAAACATCCCTTGCCCTAGATATTGCCAGAAATGTAGCTATTCTTGAAAATAAGCCCGTTGGCCTGTTTAGTTTAGAAATGTCAAAAGACCAGTTAGCCGATCGTCTCCTGGCAAGTTTGGCGAATATAAACCTTTGGAACCTAAGAAATGGGAAATTGACGCAGGACGATTATTCAAGAATACAGCATGCAATGGGGAGCCTCTCTGAAGCACCCCTATACATTGACGACGCAGGGTCCGTAAATGCTTTACAAATGAGGGCTATGGCTCGCCGGCTTCAAGCGACCAAAGGATTATCCTTGATTGTTGTGGATTATTTACAATTAATGGAACCGATGAACAGATTTCAGTCAGCCGTGCAACAGGTCACCGAAAACTCCAGGGCATTAAAGTTACTCGCAAAGGAATTAAGTGTTCCAGTTCTTGTTTTATCACAATTATCAAGAGCCGTTGAATCCCGCGTACCACAAATTCCAAGATTGGCTGATCTTCGTGAATCTGGAGCCATAGAACAGGACGCGGATGTTGTGATGATGATTTACAGGGAAGATAAATATAATGAAAATAGTCTACAAAAAAATATTGCTAAGCTCTTAATTGAAAAGCATAGAAATGGTCCGACAGGAGGCATTGATTTATATTTCGATGACCACAGAGTAAGCTTCCGAAACCTCGATAAGAGCGACTACGAAGGAGGAGTTGAATAAAAAAAAACATATGGATTCAATACAAAAATTAATAGAAATTTTTAGGAAATTTCCTACGGTTGGCTCAAGAACAGCCGGCCGTTTTGTTTATTATCTGATGAAACTACCAAAGGACAAAGTCGATGAATTAATAAGCGCGATTTTGGAGCTAAGAAGCAAAATAAAACTATGCCAGCTATGCTTTAATCCCTTTGAATCTGAAGGAAATCTTTGCCCTATTTGTAGAAATGAGTCGCGTAATAAAAATCTATTATGTGTGGTTGAGAAAGAAAGTGATTTGGCCTCTATTGAAAACACGAGAAAATTTAATGGGCTATACTTTATTCTGGGCGGAACGGTGGGTACAATGCGAAAAGAAGATTTAAGCAATCTAAGAATCGAAGAATTAAAAAAAAGAATAGCCGGCAGGAGCTTTCAGGAAATTATAGTGGCTTTAAATCCGACCCCCGAAGGCAAAGCAACCTCTGTTTTAGTTGAGGTAACGATAAAGGAAATTTTTTTAACTCCAACCTTCAAAATAACGCATCTGGCAAAGGGTATTCCGGTCGGCGGAGAATTAGAGTATGCGGACGAAGAAACATTGGAATCGGCGCTCGAAGGAAGAAAATAAATAAAAAGCCGTTAAAACAACGGCTTTTTGATTTATTTTCCGGTTTTTCGTAATTTTATAATTCTGTGGGATAATTCTTTTCCGGACTGATATTCTCGGAGGTTTTTTTTCTTGTTTCCCAGCCAATTTTCAAATCCTAAGAAAATTTCGGACAGCCAAATCCAAGCTCCGACCAATGAAATCAATAATGGAAGTAGAAGATAGCGCGTCCAGAGATTGTTTCCCAGCTTTATTATAACATCTGGCGCAAAAATCAGAACTAATGCAAAAGCCACCAGAAAAACGCTAAGCATAAAGAGATTTAGTATTTTCTTTTTTGTAATATTCATGATTGTTTAGTTTTCCAGCAGAACGGCTTCTACCGCGATTCTTTGGTAATTTTTCCCCGGGGGCCAACAACTTATCAGAGTAAGAACATTTTTTTCTACAGATAGACTGCTCGCAGGGGTATCTGCTCCCTTGGCAATTATAGATTTCTGCCTGACGATGTATGTATATTGCTTATTATCTAGGTCGATAAAAATACTGTCTCCTTCCGACAAATCATCTAAATTAGTAAAAACCCAGTCGTGCTTTATTTTCGGCCATCCCGGGGGCGCAGAATGTCCAAGAATAACAATTTGCCCAATTTGGCCGGGGAAAACGGAGCCGGGGTAATAAACAACACCAGAGTCAAGATCCTTTACCAAGGATTTATTATCGGTGTCTTTAGAAAAAATAATCGGAACGGATATATTTATTTTCGGAATTTCCAGTACTCTTTTCTTGTCTGTGTAATTTGTTTTTACGTTTTCTATAATTTTACCGGGGTCATTTTCTGTTCCTTGTGTTGTCGAGTGATTGGGATAAAAATACTCTCCAATATCAGCTGCGTTTATGGACGGATATGGATTAAAAAAGTCGCTTACAAGCCCCGAGACTGCTCTATAATTAAAAACCCAGGAAACGTCATTCCAATTTATAATCAGGAAGCTTGCTACGTAGAGTATTGCAATTATTTTCAGTATTTTTTTGATACGCTCTTTTTGCATTTTTAAGTTTTAAATTATTATTTTGTGAGGAATAAGCGAGAGTATCATCCCTTTATCTAAAAATGTCGCAGTCGCCAGAATTACTATAATAATTACTGCTCTCAGTATAAGCTCTCGTCTTGGATAAAACAGTAGCAGTGTAATTAGTACTCCTGTTATAAGCAAAGAAACTCCATAAAGAATGTTTTGTACTAACACATCATAATCGTACACTATTAAATTCAGAAATCTTAGGAGGGGAGTGTTTCGGCCCACAGTGGTCTCAGAAATTTGAGGTGACGTTGCTTGAGATAAAACTTGCCCGTCCGGTTTTGGTGATTCTTGGTTTACAGGTAAAGGGTTCGGGTTATCCTGGGGAGAAGGTTTTGTCGATTCTATTGGCTTTGTGCTCGCCATGGGAGTCGCCTGCACAACAACCGTATTATTAATATTTGCAGGCGCTTTTCCTGGGTTACTTTGGCTTCCGAATTCCTGAACTACAATAATTGCATTACTTTGACCAAATCCTCCAAGAACAGCCGTGCCAAACTCTGTATAATTGGGATTTACTATATTAGCCCTATGATCGGGCGAATTAAGCCATGCATTAAAAACCTCCCCTGATTCAAAAAAACCTACAGCTAAATTTTCTCCCGCATATTTATACGTATATCCGGCCTGTTTAAACCAATACCATGGAGAAATTCCCGTTGGACTTGTGTGGCTGAAGTATTGGTTTTGTATCATATTCTCAGCTTTCAATTTGGCGGCTTGATCTAACTTCGCATTATCAAGCAAAGGTTCCAGTCCTCGGGCTTCTCTTGTTTGGTTTACCAAAGACTCAAGAGCAGATCTCGTTATGTCAGCAAAAAATAAATTTTGTGGGAACCGAATTGAAACGGCAATAAGACCAACCTTTAAAAACAGTAGTGAGATAACGACAACCAATAGCATTTTTCCATACAAAAAACGCGGTTTATAATCGTTTTCCGCGGAGGGTACCACGAAATTCTTGGCTTCCTTGAAATAGTCCATACCTTGTTTTACATCTATTTTTACTTTTTGTCAATGATTTCTTCGGTATAGCGAGAAGACTAAAAAAACCGCCGAAAAGCGGTTTTTATCTGGCACAGGTACTGTTATCGCAGAATATTGCCCTGTCCTTAGGTTTTAGATCTATATATTTCAGGTTTTCCCGTTCTTTGTCGGTGATTCCCCCCTTAAGAAGAAGGCTAAGCTTTGCCAACTCAATATCCGCATCAGAATTATCCCCAAGATTAAAATAAATTTTCCAGCCCTCGTCGGTTGTCACGCTTAATTTTATGGGACTTGTGATTGTCGCTTCCTTAATTGTTATTTCAAAATTGTCTCTCATACTTTTCTCAAGTTTTAAGAGCAGATCCATTGAGTCTTTTTGAACAACGGCGATTCCCGCTATAAGTTTGTTACCGGTTATATTTTTTCGCACAATAATTCTATCATTTGGCAACTCGCTCACGGGTTCAAATATAACACCGGCATTATCCATAAAATAGCAAACGTTATTTTCAAGACCGTCATTAATAGGGCAAAATACAGCGACCGGAGCTCTTTCAGTTATAATGATGGTTAACGATTGAAACATTTTTTTTCTAACCTCAACCTTTTCTATCGCCGGAAACCTCTGTGATATTTGGTTAATAATTTTGCCTGTTCTAACTAAAAGAATGCTCTTTGAAGCCACCCTCCATCCGGCAAAGGAAAAAAATTCCTTGTATGCCTCGTCAGATGCAATACCTTTTATATCAAGGCCGGATATTTTTTGGTTTCCCGATATATCGATATTATTTACCTGAAAGCCCGAGTAAAATAATACAAAATAAATAACGGACACCGTTAATAAAACACATAAGACGGTAATCCAAAACCATCGCTTTCTCAGGATGGATTCTCTGGGCTTGGTTCTATGGATTTTTGACCTTACGTGAACTTTTCTATATGACATCGGATTAAAGATTTCGTCTGCGCTTTCTTATTTTTTCGATTACGAAGTTAAACCAATATTTTGGCGTGAGTACAAAGTCCTGAGTTTTCACATAATTTTTCTTATATCCGCCAAAACCCATTTTAAATAAAGAAAGACCCGCCCAGGGATGTCTTGATTTGACAGCCCCTTTTTCTGTTTCTATTTCGGGAGCAATCCCCCAAAAATTATAGGCACTGCATCCTCGCTTCTTTGCTTCTTTTATCGCTTCCCATTGTAAAAGATAAGAAATCGGAATTTTGTTAAATTTTTTTAGGGATCCTGAGTGGTGATAAAAGCATATTCCCTGCCAAAAAACAAAAATCGCGGCGGATACTACCCGTCCTTTATACTTACCAAAAAACATTAAAATTTCGCGGTCAGCAGAAAGAACATTAAATTCACATTCCAGATATTTTTCTGGGAATACGACAAAGTGATGTCTTCGAGCGGTTTCACGGTAAACAGGCCAAAAGAGTTTTAAGTCTTCTATGTTGTTGCTTTTTATAACCTCAATGTCTGTGTTTTTTTGAGCTTGGCGGATTAAATATCTTGTTGTTTTTCGCATCCCCATAAGAAGTTCCTCTTCGGATGGCGCGATATTGAGCTCCCAGGTAACCTCAGGGTGCATGTGTATTGGAGCCTCTCTAAACCCCATATCCGCAAAAACAGCCACGTTTTCGTCGCTTCTATCAAGGATTGGAGAAAACCTTATAAAGCTTGCCCGTTCTTTTTCGGCGACATTTTCCACCAGGTGCGTGAGCATGAGCTGAAGAATTTCCTTTTTATCTTGAGGTGTTAATCCCTCAATCATCACGGGTCCATGAGGGACAAATAAAAATGTCCCACGTCTGGCCGAAACTTTATAAACCAATGCAACAGCGAGCAGCTTTTTATCGTATATGCCCAGTCTCCAATATTTAGTCAACATGTGCTTGTTGAATTCGCCCCAATTCCAAGACTGTAAAAACGTTTTTTCGGCGCAACGCAAAAGAAAACATTCCCACTCCTCTTTATTTGTAATTTCTCTTATTTCCATTATTTTATTTTAGAAAAATCATTGTTAATTATGGTATGTGCCATTGCTAAAATTTCATCGGCGTATAACATATCAGGTACAGGATATAATAAAAATATTTTTTTATCTAAAACATGAGCAAATCCAATTTCCAAAAAGGTATTCCCTCCAATATAATTTTTAATTCCATGTTTATCCTTATTAACCGCCAAAATCGCGTCCGATTCTTGTATAGTCTTAAAATATCCTTTTATTAAGTCTCCTTCTATCTTCCTTTTAGTCGCTTCCTTTCTATCCTCTATATAATTTTCTTTCTTCGCAAAAAGATCAAAGCCATGGGGCGGAGTTACTTGATGCCCCAGCTTTTCTAATTCGTTTTTTATTTCCATCACCTCTTTTGCAAAACTAACGCTGCTGCAAATTACTATTTTCATACTTTTTTAAAAAGTTTACTATTCTTTCGGCATCTTTTAGGGAGATATTTATATGTGTTGGCAGATTTAGGGTTGTTTTGGCTAATCTTTCGGCAGTCGGACACATGTCTTTTTCATAACGCATTTCCTCTATTTTTGTATCAAATGGAGCGATTGGTGTTGTATACCAGTCTCCTAGCAAAATGTTTTGTGTGTGCCACGCCGTGTAAATTATGTCGTGTGCATCAGGATGTTTTACTGTAAATCTTAAATAGACACTTTCCCTATTCTTAAATTTCTCAGGTAATTCGAACTTAGTATTTTTAAGATTTTCGTAATAATAATTGGCAATTTTTTGTCTATGGACATTAAATTTATCCAATTTAATAAACTGGTTTAGTGCCATTACGGCCATGGCATTTGGCATAGCTTTCGGGAAATAATCAGGTTTCTCTCCCTTTTTCTCTTCCCATGAAACCGCCTTCGATAAAATATGAAACCATTGTGATAAAACTAAGAATATCTTCCCCAGATCCAAAAGATTATATAGCGGTAAAATAAGATAATTTAATAGCACAGGATGCCACAGTTGTTGCTGTATCCAACACGCAGACGGATTACCGAACTTCTTTTGCATCTCTTCAAGGCGTTTTCCGACCTCGTCGTCGTTTGTCGCTGCCATTCCACCATAAACAGAAGAAATAATCTTATCGCGCGAAAAACTAAAAAAAGCAACTTTACTATGTGATCCAACTTTAATTTCGTTATATTCGGCTCCTAACGAGTGCGCGCAATCCTCAATTAAGATAAGTTTGTTTTCGGCGCAAATAGCCCTAATTTTATCCATATCGGCGGGCATTCCAAAAACATGCTGAACTACAATTGCGCGCGTTCTGGTATTAATCTTTTCAGATAGTTTTTCGGCATCAATGTTAAAGTCATCCTTTCGGCAATCTATATAAACAGGTTTTAATCCGGCCCACATAATTGGGTTTGGAACGGCATTGCACGTAAAAGCCTGGATAAGAATTTCATCGTCTTGTTGAAATTCCAGGGATTTTAAAATTGCATAAAGGGCGCTCCTGCCGGAGTTAAAGGAAAAAGCGTATTTGACTCCCAAATATTTTTTAAATTGATTTTCTAGTTCCTTTGTCCCCCGCCCTCTTTTCCAAAGCCATGGCCGTATAATTAAATTTAAGGCGAGCTTTACATCGTCTTTTTCTACGTTTGGCGACAATGATATTGAAATAGGTTTAAAATATTGTGGCATTATGTTTGTCTAAATAACTGGCTGTTTGAAATAATTTCTCATCAGATAGTTATTCTACTAATAAATCGAGAAGCTTTGATGGTATTCTTCCCTCCAACAAAATGGTGTCGCCTTCTTTACATAAAAGCGTAATCATTGAATAAATATCCTGAGGTTTGTCGCACAATAAACATTTTGCCTCATTTTTCCGCTGTGCATCTTTAAACCCTTTTTCTATCTCCTTAAAATAGTCCTTTGTAGTTATTATTGCCAAGTCGCATACTTCGCCAATTTTACGTCCAATTTTTTCGTGAATTTCAGGTGATTTTTCGCCCAGTTCGATTAGACACGGCATTACAACAACTCTCTTTCCGGGGAAAATAGAAAGATAGTCAATATCCGCAATAACGCCGTCGGGATTAGCCGAATATGAGGAGTCAATTATTGAAATACCGTGCTTGCCCGTATTTATAGTCATGCCAGCCTGCTCTTGAGAAATATTTTTACACATCTGCGCGCAATCCATAATACTTACACCTAACTCTTTGGCTGCCAGCGAGGCTGCCAGTATATTTTGTACGTTTTGCGCGCCCAAGACTCTTACCTCAAAATCAACCAACTCCCCCGCTTTATCAATAGCTATAAAGGATAAAGAATTTTTATTAACAGTAATACTTTCTGTCCAAATATCGGAATTAATGACTTTATTACTTATGCTGTATATTTTTTTGTTTTTGTCGGGAGGATTTTTTGCTTTTTTATAAAGGTCGATGCAATATTTATTTTCCCCGTTTAAAATTAATGTGCCGTCAGCGGGCAAAGCCTCGGCAAGTTCTCCCCCACCCTCTGCGGAAAGAAGATTTTCTAATGAGCCAAAAAGCGCCAAATGCTGTGCGTTTACGCCCGTTACCACGCCAATTTTAGGTTTTACTATGTCACACATTAATTTTATTTCACCTTTCCTATATGCCCCCATCTCAACTATAAAAACCTGATGATCTGGTTTTAGATTTTTTATTATAGTTTGAGCGACCCCGATTTCTGTATTAATATTTCCGACGGTCCTTAGAACCCTATATTTTTGCGATAAGAAAGTATATAAGAACTCTTTGGTCGAGCTTTTTCCATAGGAACCTGTAATTGCTATAGAGGTCAAATTTTTATGATTTTTTATCTTCTCCGCCGCTTTTTTATAAATTGTTTTTTTTATAAAAAAAGTTGGTATTTGCGATAATTCAACAATTAAAAACGTTACTAATGGGATGGAAATCTCCGCAATAACAACAAACAAGAAAAAACTGTTAGCGAAAAGAAAAACGCAAAATGCCGACAAAAAAAGTGGCAGTGCTGACAAAATGGTTGCCTTTTTTGTAAATTTTGGGAGCCTCCAGCTCTTTTTTGCCAATAAGAAAAGCGAATACGCTCCAAGTATGTAAAAGACAACTAAAACCAGATCATTCCACGAGTACGGACCATCATATCCTGATAAAATTGGGATGAAAAGTAGGAGGACCGCCATTAAGAGAGTCGTCTTCGGAATAAAAACCCTTAATGAATTTTTGGGATCTCCTTTTATTCTATCAAGACGATACTCTTTTAACTGCCAGAAATAAAGAGAATAAAAAATCTTCTGTACAGTATGAACAGCCCACAAAATCAATAATATAAATAGAAAAAAAGATGTCATTTTCTTTTTATGGTTTTACTAAGCTTGTAAATAAAGTACCAAAAATTTTGGAAAACCACGTCAATCCCCTGGGGGTAATCCGTCTCCTCGCCTCCGAACCCTTTCTTAAAACTTGTCAGGCTCGGCCATTTTTTTTCGTCAATTCCCCAAAAATCGAGTTTCTTAAGGCCTTCTTTTTTTGCTGATAAAATAATTTCCCACTTTAAAAGATTGGCTCCCTTAAATTTCCTGCAATCGTAATCGGATCCGGAATGAAGCGTAGTCGCCTTCCCGTTAAAAGAAATGACAATTGTCGAGTTAATAATCTTTCCCTCGCGCTCAGCTAAAAAAAGCTCTGTTTTAATATTCTCGCCGACCCGGAAAAGCTTTTTATAATGGTCTTCAGGATAGACACCAAACTCCTGCCTGCTTTTAGTTTTTTTCAGTAGGTTGTAAAAGTCTGGCGAATAACTGTTTTGTTTTTTTATTATAACTCCGTGCCTTTTTGCCAAATTGATATTTCGCCTGGTTGTGGTGCTAAAATTTCTTAATATTTCCTCCTCCGATTTTGTTAAATCTAAAACAAGTGTTTTTTGCGGTTGGGTTCTTTTTGGGGGACTTTTTATGGTATATCCGATAATTTCGCATAATTTGGTAGCAGGCTCAACTCTCAAAAAAATACTATTTTCTTTAGTTGCCAACTCCTGTATTTTTTTTAATAAAACATCGAGTGCCGTTTTTTTTTGGTGCTCATCTATGTCACTTTTAAAAACTGGCCCATAAGCAATGTAAAAATAATTTTTGGAAAGAGAAGCCTCTCTTGTTATTTGGGCCTGGGCTATAATTTCTTTATCTTGTTTAACTGATATTCTGAAAACTCTTAAACTCGATTCTTCCTGGAATTTTCCCCACTCAAATACCTGCAGAAATGCATCACTATTCTGCATTACAAACCCATCCCATTCACTTTTATTATCACAAAATGCAGCCTCCATTTAAATGTTTTCTAATACTTTTTCGGCCAAAATTGGGGTACCCTCTGGGTCCTGTTTTCTATTTAGGTCGTGTCCTGCGCCAGCAATTACGACAAGTTTAGAATTTTTAACTCTTTGGGCTATTAGTTGTGCGTCTTCTATCGGAGTAGAATCGTCTTTATCGCCCCAAATAATAACTGTTGGTACTTTAATAAAAGGCAGATGAAACGACAAGTCTTCACTTATAATATTTAGATATGTCTGCTTCATAATGCCCTCTACATAAACATAATCTGATTTACGGATTATAAATTTATAGACCACTTTCCTAAAAAACCCGTAATACGGTAAAAAATGAAGAACCTTTACTATTTTAGCAACTTTTTTCAAAAAGCTCTTTTGCGCCGTTTTTCTTCTTACGCAGGCAGCGGAAACTAAAAATAATTTTTTTACGTCTTGCGCACGTTTTACTGCTATCTTTGACGCCAACGCCCCGCCAAACGAGTGTCCTAAAAGATAAAAATCGCTTAAACCTATTTCTTTTACAAACTGCTCTATCCAATTGATATATTTATTCGTATTCCAAGGCGCTTCTAAATCATCTGTTTTCCCAAACCCAGGCAGATCGGGAACCACAACTTTGTATCCTTTTTTAGATATTATCTCCGCAACATCGGCCCATCTTTCGCAGTTTGACCCCCAGCCATGTAAAATTAGGAAGGGCTTACCTTCCCCAAAAACTTGGTAGTTTGTTTTAATTCCGTTTATTGTAATCTCTGGCAAAATTTTTAATTTTTAATTACTTTAAATCCTGCGTATTTTTGCAAAACTTTTGGAACCTTTATGCTTCCGTCCTTCTGTTGGTAATTTTCCATAATCGCAATTAAAATTCTAGGCATTGCAATAGCCGTTCCATTCAGCGTATGGACAAAATTTAATTTATTTGATTTGTCGCGATATCTCATATTTAATCGCCTCGCCTGAAAATCTGTGCAGTTTGAGGTTGAGTGCGTTTCTCTATATCTTTTTTCTGATGGCAACCATGCCTCAATATCATATTTTTTAGCTGCCGGACGGCCTAAATCTCCGGTACATATATTTATAACCTGGTACGGCAATTTAAGTGCTTTCATTAATTTTTCTTCAATGGATAACAGCAATTCAAGTTCTTTTTTCGAATCTTCCGGCTTTGAAAATATAACCATTTCCAATTTATCGAATTGGTGAACTCTCAAAATCCCCTTTGTATCCTTTCCGTAACTTCCCGCCTCTCTTCTAAAGCAAGTTGAAAACGCGACGTATCGCAGTGGTAATTTCTCTTCATCTAAAATTTCGTCTGCGTGCATTGCGATAAGCGATTGCTCAGATGTTCCCACTAAATACATATTGTCGTCCGGTAAAAAATAGGCTTCGTCTCTGTCACCCGCCTCAAAATAACCCGTTCCCCGAGCCATTTCATCTTTTAGCATTACGGGGGGAATTATAGGTGTGAATCCCTTCCCTGCCCCGAGCCCGCCGAGGGGTTTTGTAACGGTGTCCATTACCAATTTAATCAAGGCAAATTCCAGCAAGGCTAATTTTCCTTTTATATATCCGAAACGGGAGCCTGCAACTTTACCAGCTCTTTCAGTATCAATTAAATCAAGCGCCGTTCCAAGTTCCATATAATCCTTCGGCTTGCGAAACATTTGCATCGCTGGTCTACCCACTTTTCTTAACACAACGTTTTGAGAATCATCCTTTCCAACTGGCACATCTTCAAACGGAATATTTGGCAAAGCCAAAAGTAAATTTTTCAATTCCTCATCAAACTTTTCCAAATCAGGCGCCATCTGTTTTATTTTTTCTTTTATATCCTTCGCCTGTTCAATCAAAACATTGTTATCTTTCCCTCCTCGACTAATTTTGTTTTGCTCGGCCTTCAAGGTTTCTATTTGCGTCATCAATTCCCTCTTACTTTTGTCCAACACTAAAACACGATCAACATCAACGTTAACATTTTTATTTTTACACGCCTCTTTGACCATTTCCGAATTTTCTCTAATAAAATTTGTATCGAGCATAGTTTTATGAGATTACTTATTTAGCCCTTGTTTTTTTGCCTAATTTTCTGAAAGATCCTTTGCCAAAGGTTTTCTCGATGAGCCTAGCAGCTTCCAGTTTCTTACCCGTGAAATATGCCCTGGCAAAAACATTAAAAACATCTTCGTCAGAATCAAACTTTCTAGAATTTTTTTTCTTAATCTCGCCTATTATTTTCCATAATTTTTTCCGTTGTGGCGCATAATAATAAGGGAGCCCTTTAGGTACAAAACCTCGCAATATTCCTTTGACGGGATTTACAACCCTAATATCTTCTGCTTTTGCCTCACTCACAATACCAGCTCTAAATTTTTCTCTATTTTCTATATCTGGGGCAAGCAACGGAATTGAACCAAAGCATTCTTCGTCGAATCTTTTAGTTAGCTCCTCTGTCATCGCCTCATTAATAAAGTAGAAATAAGCCATTGTTTTTGCTTTTTTTCCGAGAGGAGAATATGGAATCCCTTTTTTACCGGCCTCTACCGAGACCGAAAATCCACTACTTCTCGTTGCAAAAACTGAAGGTTCCTGGAAAAAACTATGTTCACGGCGAGTAATGGACTGAAAGGCATTAAAATGAATAACCTCGTGAGAAACCGCACCAGCAAATCCTAATTTATTTTCTGTAATACTTGGCGAAATTGCAATTTTTTGTGAGCTGGTCGAATAAATTCCGATTGTGCCTTTTAAATTTTGGCCACCGACCTCGGGTAGATCACTAGGATTCATTATGTGAATATGTTCCGGCCTCACTGGTACGGGTTTGCCACCATATTTTTCTACAAAATCTGGCATTTTCGCTAAAACTTCTTCAATTATTTTTATTTCCTCTGGTGTTTTTTCACGTTCCTTTTTACCTAATTCTTGTTTGTCAAAGACTTCTGTTTTAATGTCACCTAAAACCTCGTCTTGTCTTTCTTTTGATGCGTTCGCAACTCTTACTATACCGGAGGTTCTTTCCGTTCCTTGTTTTTCTTCCGATTGAGGTTCGGGCACTACTGGCTCTTCAAGATGTTCTGGTAATCTTTCCATGTATCTATTGTTTTGGTCGGCACGCTCAGTGTGCCATTGACCCCGCTTAGCGGGGGCGCATTAATGGGAATATTTGACATTCGCGGGCGGGTTTGTCCATTAGGAAAGAAAATAATCTTTCTGAAACTCCAAATCCGCAGGTTGGCGGCATTCCGTGCTCTAGCGCTTCCACAAAATCTTTATCAAATCTTTGCGCCTCATCGTCTCCCTTGTCCCTTAATTTCTGTTGCTCGGCAAAGCGTTCAGCTTGGTCAATTGGATCGTTTAACTCTGAGTAACCCTTGCCAATTTCAGAGCCAGCTAAAATCACCTGGAATCTTTGCACTTTATTGTTTTTCTCCCCGCCTGCCGGCGAGGCAGGCATTCTTTTTGCCAGTGGTTCCATGACTATGGGCACATTAATCAAAAATCCGGGGCCTCCAATATTTTTACGACAATATTTCCAAAGATTATCAATTCCTCTTGTTATATTAAATCCTTTTTTGTCGTAATCAATTTTTAGTTTTTGTAGGGTTTTTTCTATTTCTGCCAAACTTGCTTCTTCTATATTTATTCCTGTATACTTCGCAATTATTGATTGATAATCATATTTTTCCCATTTGCCACCCAGGTCCACATCAAACCCACGAATTTTAAATTTTAATGTTCCAAAAGTTTTTTGGGCAACATATTTATACATTTCCTCAACCATTTCCATCCCCTTTTCATAATCTGCGTAAGCCCAATAAAATTCCATTTGAGTATAATCTTGTAAGTGTTCGGTGTCCATTCCTTCGTTTCTAAATTGTCTTCCAATTTCAAAAGTTTTTTCAAAACCAGCCACCATTAATTTCTTTTGCCATAGCTCACCCATTGAAATTCTTAAATAAACATCTAAATCAAGCGCATTGTGGTGCGTTTTAAATGGCCTTGCATCGGCTCCGCCGGGCGTTGTCTCTAAAACAGGAGTTTCTACCTCTAAAAATTCTTTTTTAACCAAAAATTCCCTCATTGATGACCAGAAAACAGTCCTTTTCTTAATCATTTCCTTTACTTCGGGATTAAAAATAATATCCAAATATCTTTTCCTTAAACATTCTTCCACATCATTAATTCCGCACCATTTGTCTGGTAATGGTAATAGCGCTTTTGAAAGCATTTTATAGTCTTTTGCTTCAATTGTTTTCTCTCCCCTTTTCGTTGTAAATAAAGTTCCTTTAATTTCTACAAAGTCGCCAATATCAAAAACATCAAGAAAAAATTGATAACCTTTCTCACCAAGCTTGTCTGTTTTTATAATTGCCTGAAGTTTACCAGAGCCATCATTTACATCTATAAAAGTAAGTCCTCCCTGCCCTCTTTTTGCCATTATTCTCCCTGCAATTACGACAGATTTTTTTCCTAAAATTCCTTTAGATAATTTTTTCCATTTATTCAAAATTTCGGCAACGCTATGAGTTCTGCTTGTTTTTGCCGGATACGCCAAAAGCCCAGCTGCTTCCAGTTTTTTCAGCTTTTGTACTCTCGTTTGTCGTAACTCTTCTATGCTAGGCACGGATCAAAGTTTTATTTTATAAATTACTTCATAATACTCTATTTTCAATTTTACGTCAAAATCGACAACGCAACTGCCGTAAAATTTCACTTGAGTGAAATTTACCGACAAGCACTATTTTAAGCCGAAAATATTTTTAATTTTTTCCTGATTATCGATAAAATCCAATAGTGCGAAGCGGACATATTCTTCCAACTTAAATAGTCTAACAAAATCTCTTACTTCTCTTTCGCAATCGTACGGATAAAGAAACAAGCTTTCCTGTAGTTCGTAAAACCCGGCCATTCTGGCTCTGTATCTTAATGCGTCTCTACCTTTCCTGTTTTCATTTGGAATATCAAATGCTACCATTCTCCATTTTTGATCCCAGTTCTCTTGTTTGTCTTTTAATTTCTTAAAGCTCATATTGAGCGCCCGCAATCGGCCCCTTTCCGTTAGAGAAACAATTACAGAACCGTCGTATTGAGTCTTTTTTAATATAAAGTTTGATTTTCTCAAGTCCCGTAGTCCGTCTTGCACCTGTTTTCCTTTTAATTTTTTATGCCAACCGCCCGGAAATACGTCTGAAATATAAAGTCCCTTCTTCACCCTATAACTAAAACCAAAATCTACGCAATTGTATAAATGTAATAATATTTGTTCTGCAAGTGAATCCATATTTCTAGTATAGCACAAATTACACTGCCGTAAAATTTCACTCAAGTGAAATTTTACGGCAGCGGTCAGATTGGAAAAATAGGAAATAAAAAGGCGCTGCACAAAACAAATTGTGTAGCGCCCATGTACTTATGCCTCGAAAAGCAGAAGTACTTAACTGCGTCTACGACGCCGACGAACGATTACGCTCATGGCACCGAGACCGAGGAAGACCATTGTGGCCGGCTCGGGAACCGACATTGACGTCGAGAATGCCGGACTAACGCCATCGGAAACGAAATTCCAGTTGACGTTAGCGTAGAAGTGAATCTTCCCGAAATCGTCCTTCCACTCGTCGTAATATGAATTGGCGAATGTGGGGGTGATGTCGGTCAACGTGACACTGATGCCGGCGTCCGACATCCAGTCGCCGTAAATCGGCGTCCACGGGTCTTCCTCGTTCTCACCAGGTACCCACTTGAGTATGTCTTGATGAGAACCGAGGTTTACGTTCGACTGATAGCTAGCGCCGTGCCGGTCGACGTCCATCGACTGGTACTGATGTTCCATGGCGTTTGCCGGTTTGCCGACGATACCGCTAAAGTTAGCGGAAACCCAGCCCGTGGTCGGATCCAGTTTATTTATACCGAAACTTACGCTGGCGCCGGCGATCCGATCCACGTTGGACATATTGGCGTAGAAGAACGTCTCCTCGCCCCGGTCATACGTGTTGTAGCTGAAGTCGAATCCGGGCAAACTGAGGTAGTTGCCCAGCGAACCGGAACTGACATCTGTCGACGGTGTCGGCGGAACCGGTTCGCCGCCGTTGAGGGCCAACAGTTGCGCCTGCAACTGCGCGATCTGCGCGAGCAGGTCGTCGATGGTCACATCGGCCGAGGCCGAACTGGCAAACCCAAACCCGAACAGCGCCACGAGCGCCAACATCATCGCAACCGCATTTACTTTACGCATCTCTGAATCTCCTTCTTTCCTTGTGGCCCGCCTCTTCGGCGGACCGGTTTGTGTGGGGACATTCCCCGGAAGCCTTTCTACCAATAAACGCAGTTTGTTGGCTTTTTATTTTCTCCTTTCTAAAAGCCCTTTGTATTGTTAAACATCCTTCCTATTACTGTATGGCTATATATTAGCATAACTTGACATATATGTCAATAGTAGCCGCTTAAGACGAACCACAACTAAAAAACGCCGAAAGGCGTAAGGGGGTTGCAGATTACCGGGAAAACCCTATTTTTTACCCGAGAAGTACCACTCTAAAACGTCGTGGGCTACGGGTAATGTGACTGATCCGACGCCGTTGATGTTTTCAGCTATTACAACCACGACAATTTGAGGATTATCATATGGAGCGAAAACCGATGACCAAACATTAAATTTATCTTTATAACCTATTTCTGCAGTTCCCGTTTTGGCTCCAACCGTAACTGGTAAATCCTTTAATCTTGCTGACGTTCCGTGCGCATCATAGACACCAGCCTTCATTCCCTCTCGAACTATTTGAAGGTTTTGCGGGTCAATAAAATCACTTCTTATTATTTCGGGCTCAAATTTCTTAATCGTTGTTACATTATCCCCTGCTCCCGAAATAATTTTATTTACAATTTGCGGTTTATATAGCGTCCCTCCGTTAGCAATCGCACAATAAGCTGATGCTACCTGCAAGGGTGTTGTTTGTAAGTCGGACTGCCCGATTGCCAGGTTATAGGTGTCTCCATCAACCCATGAAGATCCCTTTGTTGCTTTTTTCCAGGCGGGGTCGGGAATAAATCCTGCAAATTCGCCAGGTAAATCAATACCAGTTTTTTCGTTCCAGCCGAATAAGGATAGATATTTTTTAATACGCGTTGGCCCTAATCCTTGTTGATCTCCGTATCCTCCGCCAATTGTATAAAAATAAATGTTTGAAGAAACAGCTATGGCTTCTCTCATATTAACCAGTCCGTGGGGCATCACGCCTCCATATCTATAAACAACATTGGGGTCATATTGGCTCTGGACTAAAATATAGCCAGGGTCATTAATCTTCTTATCAGGAGAAATAAGATTTTCCTGAAGGGCGGCAGAGGCCTCAAGCGGTTTTATTATAGAACCCGTTGAATAATGGGCCTGGATTGCTCTGTTAAAAAACGGCTGGTTAGGGTCATTTTGAAGCGTGCTGTATTCCTGTTGGGATATTCCTCCTGAAAACAAATTATCGTCATACGAAGGGTAGGACACAAGACCTAAAACGGCCCCCGTTCTGGGATCCATAGCAACAGCCGCTCCCTTTTGAGCCCCAATTTTTTTTAGGTTTGTTTCCAATGAGTTATAAAGCAGTTTCTGTAGGTCTGCGTCTATATTTAATACTAGATTATCTCCTGATTCCGATGGTTCGACTATCTGGCTACTTGATTGGATACCTGTAGCTGACCGTATTGTTTTTGATCTGCCCGGCACTCCTCGCAAATATGATTCGTAATATTTCTCTAATCCGGTTCTACCAATGTAATCGTTTATAACATAACCTTTATTGTTGGAGTATTCATCCTTGTTTATTCTTCCTATGTATCCCAGGACCTGGGAAAAAGCAGGACCATAAACATATTCTCTCGCTGTATTTTGCTGGATCCGACAGCCTGGCAGGTCATTAATCCTTGTTTCCAAAACTAAAAGTTTTTCATGCTCAATACTGTCTGAAACTAAGACGTCCGAAGAGTCGGTTTTTTGTATTTTTACTGCTACTTCGTCTAAGCTCATTCCAACGGCATCTGCAATATTTTGTATTTGGTTTGTAACGTCTAACGACGAAAAAGAGAAGCGCGCCCTGTCACAAATCAGGTCATAAGCAGGGGAATTAAGTACGAGTTTTTTCAAATTTTTATCGTAAATAATTCCGCGCTCCGGCACGATTAAACTGATGCTTCCTTTATTATTTTCGGCCTGAATGTACATGCTTTCCCCTTGGAAAAACTGAAAATAAAAAACTTTAGAAAATAAAAGAGACGCCAAAATAAAAAAAACGGCTAACAAAAGATAAGACATGCCCTCCTTCAAAGGGACCTCGAATTTCTTCTCTGATAGGCCCGTTTCTTCTTCCTCAGATTGTGCCATTTTATCGAGAAAAATTTCGTGTGGCTCAATATTTGCCCCAGATTTTTTTATTTTATATTTATTATAATTCATCGAAACAATTTAAGCTGTCTAGTATTTGGATTGTTCTTACTAAAAATATCGTAGATGTAAAAGAATATCACCGCGAGCACAGAGTCATAGATTACAGAGAAAATAGTTTTGGACGTAAAAAAAACTAAAAATTTTGGTGGAGTTAAAAAATTGGCGGATACACCGACTAATAAATAATACCCTAATAGTGAAATGATGAAGAGCGACAAGAAATATAAAAATGGGTAACGGCCATCCTTCCTAAGTAGCGATAACTGTATTTGTCTTAGTATAAACCCCACAACCACAAAGCAAATAATCGACAACCCGAGGTTCGGATACAGAAATATACCAGAAAAGAAACCTGCGGTAACAGCTAAAAATGTGGTCCAGAAAATACCATATCTATCAGGGTAGTGAAATATTTTTGGCAGAAAAAAAGCACAAGAAAAATAAAGAATAAAAACTATATCCGGTACCACGCCAAAAAGATTAAAGTGTACAAAAAAACTATTTTGTAGTAAAGCAAAAATATAAAAGAGGATTACGATGGCCGAAATTCCTTTCCACATATTCTATAAAACTCAATTCGTTTGCTTATAATTTGTAATCACAAACAAATTTTCCAAACCCGAAATATCAGAAAATAAATTAATTTCTGCCTGCTGAAATGGCTTTTGGTCATCTTTCTGCTTTTGCACTATTCTACCAACGAGCAGATCTTTAGGGAAATTTTTATCCATTGAGGATGTTACTAAAACGTCCTGCAGATTTATGTCACTATTTATCGGGATTAAATCAAGGTAGGCAGATAGTCCACCTACCCCTCTGACCACACCATTAATTTCAGGGGATTGCTCGCTATTTGGTTCTAAAAAATTATCCGTATATCTTTGTATTTTAACATTAACTATACTGTCTTTATTCGATAAGAGCGTTACTTCCGAAAAACTTTTATAAACTTTGGAAATCCTCCCAAATAGTACACTTTGTTGGTTTATGACCGGCATCCCCTCAGAAATTCCATCTGCTAAGCCCTTATTAATTGACATGACATCATTGGCTTCCAGTCCGATAACTCCTGCCATGGCCACATCGAATCCTCTACTCTGAGAAGTAACTGAAATTTGGCTTAATTCTTGTATTCCCCGCCCGATAGATTGCAAGGAGGATATTTCCAGTAAAAGCTTCTGATTTTCCTCTGTTAGGTTTTTATTTTCTTTTGCTAATAACCCTGCGTTTAAAAATGAACTAAAATAAAAAGAGGATGACGCGCCCGCCGTCCACAATGCTTTTTGTATAGGAAAAGATGCCGCAAAAAAATAATTTTTAACGAAGGGCGTAGACAGTCCTAAAAAATAAGCCAGTAATAAAATTAAAATTCCTGCGGCTAAAAATTTTACTCGCCTGTTGCTTTTTTTATTTAATGAAAAATTACCTACACCTTTCACGGTCTTATTTTAAATTATTTTGTAGTTTGATTTTAAACCATTAAAAATTTTAATGCAAATGCCCTTTTTTGTGTAACAAAAAATCGTGGACATTGTAAGAGAGCTACCTACTCTCGCCATAAGACTACCATCGGCCTTGAAGGATTTCACTTCTGAGTTCGAAATGGGATCAGGTGGAGCACCTTCAGTATGGCTCTCTTACGATATCCACGATTCTTGCCCGCCGGCGAGGCGGGTTAAAATACCTAAAATCTGTATCTATTAATCGCTCACGCCTCGCTATGCTCGGCTGTTCGATCCATCGTCGAATTACGAATTCCGTACGAATTTACGAATTCGTATATTCGTAATGGATTCGTTATTCGTTGATGAAGTCCTGCCGAACGCAGTGAGGCATGAACGACTAAACTTACGCTTTTTGTGAATCTTTGATATCTCAAACTCTGAGTATATCGAAGGATAAAATGATTTATTAGTACTCCCCGGCTTAACCCATTACTGGGCTTGCACCTGGAGCCTATCAATCCCGTGGTCTACGGGAAATCTAAGAGTTCTCATCTTGGAGTTAGTTTCGCGCTTATATGCTTTCAGCGCTTATCTATTCCCGACTTAGCTACCCAGCGATGCTCTTGGCAGAACAACTGGTACACCAGAGGTCAGTTCATTCCGGTCCTCTCGTACTAGGAACAAATCTCCTCAAAACTCAACGCCTGCAGTAGATAGGGACCAACCTGTCTCACGCATGTTACCACATATTACTATGTGCATTGGACTATATATTTATCCACGATTTTATCGGGATAATCGACGTGTAGTCTCTACGGGGTTTATATAAATATAAACTTCCCTCGGTATTGTCCGCTATAATTTTGGTCAAATTATATGGATTTCACCGATATAGTCGATTTATGCATCTTGATATTACTATCAAGAGCCGCCGTTATTATGTCGTTATCCTCGGGGTTCAAACTGTTTAAAAGTCGAAAAATGTCAACTCCTAAACGGTTTGAACCCAGCTCACGTAACTTTTTAACCGGCGAACAGCCGGACCCTTGGGACCTGCTCCAGCCCCAGGATAAGTTGAGCCGACATCGAGGTGCCGAACAGAGCCGTCGATATGGACTCTCGGGCTCTACCAGCCTGTTATCCCCGGAGTAGCTTTTGGCTGATGATCTTCTCATTTTCTATGACAATGAGTCGGTTCACTAAGTTCTGCTTTCGCAACTGCGCGACATAGCCGTCTTGCAGTAAAGCTGGCTTCTGCCTTTACACTATCGCTTCGATTTCCATCCGAAGCTAGCCAACCTTTAAACGCCTCCACTACTTTTTAGGAGGCAAGTGCCCCACTTAAACTGCCCATTAAACACTGTCACCTCAGTAAAGAGGATTAGAATATTAATTCCTAAAAATGGCTGTTTCATCGGCGGATCCACGATGGCCGAAACCATCGCTTCAAATCCTCACCACTACGCTACGTATCAGAAATCAATACACAATATCTAACTACAGTAAAGCTTCCGGGGTCTTTCCGTCTAGCTGCAGGTAAACAGCATCTTCACTGTTATTGCATTTTCACCGGGCGCCTCGTTGAGACAGTCTTCAACTCGTTAGGCCATTCATGCGGGCCGGAACTTACCCGGCAAGGGATTACGCT
>Ga0268276_1000408_pt1 | contig 51374 bp, 53 predicted proteins | sample saktaG_4_FD_190145 | JGI IMG/M metagenome (GOLD analysis project Ga0268276, IMG submission 190145) | Saline water microbial communities from Sakinaw Lake, British Columbia, Canada - sak_2010_1_5_45m | ecosystem: Environmental > Aquatic > Non-marine Saline and Alkaline > Saline ...
AAATAAAATTCTGGAAGGCGGTGCAAAATATCTTGTTGAAAAAGGATATGGTGTGAAAGAAGATTATTTGCACACAGAAGAAGAAGGGCAGATGAAAGATGCTGATGCTTCAAAAGTATCAGATACTGCGATTAGAAGAGGTATTGGGCAGTTAGGAACACTTGGAGCGGGAAATCATTTCCTTGAAGTTTTGTTTGTTGAAGAGATTTTTGATTCTGAAATCGCCAGAGCTTTTGGTTTGAAAAAAGACCAGGCTGTTATTATGATTCATTGCGGCTCGCGAGGGCTTGGACATCAGATTGCTTCTGATTACATAAAAAAAATGGAAAAAGAATATGGATTCAGAAATCTACCAGACAGAGAATTAATTAATGCTCCGATTAAAAGTCCTCTTGGAAAAGATTATTATCGCGCCATGTGCTCTGCTGTGAATTTTGCTTTTGCAAATAAGCAGTTGATAACTCACTGGATAAGAGAAACAATGAAAAATATATTTCCTAAAATTCAGATTGATGTTGTTTATGATGTCTGCCATAATATTGCAAAGTTTGAGGAGCATTTCATCGACGGAAAAATGAAAAAAGTGTGCGTGCATCGAAAAGGAGCTACAAGAAGCTTTGGGCCTGGAAGAATAGAAGTTCCTGAAGCATACAGAAAGGTTGGGCAACCTGTTTTGATTCCAGGAACAATGGGAACAGCATCTTATGTTCTTGTCGGAACAAAAAAAGCAGAAGAAATGACATTTGGCTCAACTGTTCACGGAGCAGGAAGAGTGATGAGCCGTTCAGGAGCATTGAGAAAAATAAGTGGAGAAGACACAAAAAAACAACTTAATAAAAAAGGAATTGAAATCAAGGCAGGAAGCTGGAAATCTCTTGGTGAAGAATCTCCTGAAGCCTACAAAGACATAGAAGAAGTTGTGAAAATTGTCCATGAGCTTGGCATCAGCAAAAAGGTTGCGAGATTAAAACCCCTTGCTGTTGTGAAGGGGTGAAAATCAGATTCTCTCAATAATACATTGTAACATTAAAGGGAGTTAATCTATCAATTTTTTTAACACTATCTTAACTTTATAGTGATGAAAATGGAAAGATTTATAAGATAACTCCCATCTTAAAATATATAAGAAGCATGGGTTAATATTGGAAAATGACTCTCGAAGAACAATTGAAAGAAATTAGAAGAGGCACAGTAGATATCCTCACAGAAGAAGAACTAGTCAAAAAACTAAAACAAAATAGACCTCTTAATATAAAATTTGGCGTTGATCCTACAGCCCCAGACATCCATCTCGGTCATACTGTTCCTTTGCAAAAATTAAAACAATTTCAAGATTTAGGACATCGTATACAATTGATTATCGGAGACTATACTGCAATGATAGGAGATCCAAGTGGAAGAAGTGAGACAAGACCCACATTAAGCAGAGAAGAAATCGAAAGAAATATGGAAACATATCAAAAACAGGTTTTCAAGGTTTTGGATCAAGATAGAACAGAATTATTATACAATAGCACATGGTTAGAACAATTTTCTGGAACAGATATGATTCAACTCTGTTCAAGGTATACTGTTCAGCAACTATTACAAAGAAGAGATTTTAATGAAAGGATAAAACAAAATAAACCCATATCTGTTACTGAACTATTATATCCGCTTCTTGTCGGATACGATTCAGTCCATCTTAATAGTGATATAGAAATCGGTGGCACAGATCAATTGTTTAATTTTATGGCAAGCAGGGAAATCCAAAAATCATATGATCAAGAACCAGAAGCTATCATAACTCTTCCATTACTTGAAGGAACAGGGGGGGTTAAAAAAATGAGTAAAAGTCTTGGAAATGCTATTGGAGTTAATGACGACCCAAATGATATGTATGGAAAGATAATGTCAATATCCGATGATTTAATGTTAAAATATTATGAATTATTATCTGAAACCCCTCTAGAAGAATTTCAAGAAATTAAAGCTGCTATTGCTTCTGAAAGTGTAAACCCTATGGGGTATAAACAAAGATTAGCAAGAGAAATAGTTTCGAGATATCATGGACAAAATTTTGCAGTATCTGCCGAAGAAAGATTTAATAGAATACACAGAAAAAGAGACACGCCAAATCAATTAGAAGAGGAAGTAATAAAATATTCTGCAAGCGAAAGAGAATTACCAATTTTAACTGTTCTTAGGCAAATTGGAAGAGCAAAATCTAACGGTGAAGCTAGAAGACTTATAGAACAAGGAGGGGTAAGATTAGATGGAGAGGTTATAAGTGACGTTGGCTACTCTGTTTCTCTTAAAGATGGCCAAATTGTCCAAGTTGGAAAAAGGTATTTTAGAAAATTGAGATATGAGAAGAATTCTTCATGAACAACTTTATAAATAAGTTTCATTTATTAAACTAATATGGAATCAAAAGAAAAGCTTAGTTTAATAACAAGAAATCTGCAAGAAATAATAACAGAAGAAGAATTAAAAGACTTATTGAAAAAAGAAAAAGAAATTTCGGTTTATTGGGGGACTATGCCAACGGGAAGTATATCTGTAGCATATTTTCTCCCTATGTTAAAAATAGCTGATTTTTTGGAAGTGGGTCTGAAGGTCAAGATATTGTTAGCAGACTTACATGCCGCATTAGATGGAGTATCTTGGGAATTATTAGATAAAAGAACAGAGTATTATAAAAAAGCAATAATTCTTATTTTAAAAACAATTGGGGTAGATATTAAAAAACTTGAATTTGTTAAGGGGAGTGACATCCAACTAAATGAAAAATATTTTGAAGATGTATTAAGATTAAGTATGGTTTCTACTATTAGAAATTGTAAAAAATCAGCATCAGAAGTAATAAAAATGACTGATAATCCACTACTTGGAAATCTTATTTATCCTATAATGCAAGCATTAGATGAAGAATATCTAAAAGTGCATATCCAGTATGCTGGATTAGACCAAAGGAAAATAATGATTTATGCTAGAGAGAATCTTCCAAAAATAGGATATAAACCAAGAGTAGAATTAATGTCTCCTATGATTAGGGGGCTCGTTGGAGAAAAAATGAGTTCAAGTATAGAAGCCACAAAAATTGATTTGCTTGATAATGAGAATAATGTTAAGAAGAAAATAAAAGGAGCAGAATGTGTTGAAGGAAATCCAGATAATGGGATAATGTCTCTTTTAAAATATTTTATTATGATATTAAAAGAAGATAAAAAAGAAAATTTCATTGTTGAAAGATCCGAGAAGTTTGGAGGAAATGTTAAGTACGAAAATTACGAAGAAATTGAGAAAGACTTCAAATCTAAAAAGTTGCATCCCTTGGACTTAAAGAATGCTGTTGCTAAAGAATTGAACCTCTTGTTAAAAAATTTTAGAGATGATGAAGAATTATTGAGTCTTCATAAAAAGGCTTACGAATAAAAATGGCAAAAAAGAGGAAAAGAAAAGTTGTCTTTGATAGAAAATATTATAATTCTCTTATGAAAGAATTTGGTTATAACCCATTAGAATTCGAAAAGATTAATTTTTCATTGGGAAATTTAAAAAGGGATGATTTGCAAAGGCGATGGCTTTGTCATCATGGAGCCGATATTTTTGCCGCAAACCTTAAAAAAGGAAAAAAATCAATTATAACTACCGGATTTGGAATGTCCGGAGTTCCTCATGTAGGAACTCTCTCAGAAATTTTGCGCGCAATAACTCTGCAAAAAGCAGGAATTCCTGTTCAGATGGTATTAGGAGATTTAGATGCTTATAATGGTAAAAATATTCCTTTAAAGAGAACCCTAGGATTAGCAAAAAAATATGAGAAATTTATATTATCTCTTGGTTTTAACCAAAGAGGGGGGTCTATTCTAAGAACACAATATAATGCATTAAGTGTTTTAAGAACCTCATATATTATAGGTCACTTTATGGATGATGAAATGTTCAACAATGCCGAAGAAGATCTCCATTATTTTTATCATAAAAGAGGTAAGGCCGATAAAGGCATGACTTACAAAAGAAAACTTTCTTTAAATCTTATGATAGCAGACTTCGTAAATCTTTATATGGAAAATAAAATTAACAATGTTCTTGTTATACTTGGAATTGATGAACACAAATATGTTAGATTTGCTTGTGAAACTATTCAAAGAATAAAAAAAGATGAGAATTTTAATGACTTTAATATTAATCTTGCAGGAATGTATTCTCCAATGAATAAGGGTTTTAAAGGATACCCAAAAATGTCAAAAAGCTTTCCGGATTCAGGTATAAGAGTTGATATGAATCCGGAAGAGATAAGAAATAAAATAATTTATGAAGAAGGAAAATATGATAAACCAGAAAATAATGTTGTTTATCAAATGATGGCTTCTGTAAGTTATTATACTGCAGAAGAAATTAAAAAATTATATAAGTTATGTTTGAAGGGGGGCTCTGATTGGGAAAAGGCAAAAAAAGAGTATGCGGAGATTCTAATAAAAATCTGCTCAAAATGGAAAGAATAAATAAGGATAATATAGTTAGTGAGGTTTTATATAGGCTTAATGTCCAATCAAAAATAGATATTAAACTTTTAGAAGAAGCTTTTGATTCTGTTTTATCTAATCCTAAAAAATCAATAAGAGATATCCAAATGGGGGCAATTCTAACCGGGATAATGGCAAGAGGTCCAACAACAAACGAAATTATAACTTTATTGAATTCTGTTTTTAAATTGGATAAATTTAATCCTAAAAAGAGACATAAAATAAAAATGCCCAAAGGCGAAATATTAGTTGGTGCAATAGGTAGTGGGAAAAAAGGAGTAAAAACCATGAATATTTCAACTCCTGCACTTTTAACTGCTGCGAGTGCAGGAGCATTTACAGCAAAAGTAGCATCTTGTTCTACAAGTTCTTTAACTGGTTCTGCAGATTTTTTGCGTGAGGTTGGTGTGAATCTTAATATTTCAATCAAAAAAATGGAAAAAGTAATAATTAAAACAAAATTTGGAGCATTTACAATAGAAAGCCTACTGCCTAAATTTGATTCTATTTATGCAAAAAAATTTTATGCTCCACATGCTTTAAGTTTTGGTTTGGCTGCATTAGCGAGTCCAATCAAATATGATAACTTTCTGTATGGACTGGCTCATCCAAACATTGATCTTTCTATGGGTGTATTAAAAAAATTTGAAATTGAAAATGTAATGGTAGTCTCTACAACCCATGACGGCATACATTATTTAGATGAAATGGGGGTTTATGGAATAACCAAAATAAAAGGAATACGAGATGGAAAAATTGGACATACAAGGGATTTTAATCCTATTACTGAACTAAATTTGCCAAAATATCAACCTAAAGATATTTGCGAAGGAAAAAATAATAAAGAGAACATAAAATTAGTTATAGACACCTTAAGAGGCAAAGGTGAGAAAGCGAGAGAAGATATAATTTGTATTAACGCCGGAACAATTCTTTATTTGGCAAAAAAAGCAAAAGACCTTAAGGAAGGATATATTATTTCTAAAAGAGTTATAAAAGAAGGGCTTCCCTTTAAAAAATTATTAGAAGTTATCAAAGAAAGTGGTGGAGATGAAAGGAAAATAAAGAGGTATTTATGAAATGGAAATCTTGGCTACTTTTATAACAGATAGATTTTCTGTCCTTAAAGATTTTTGGAAGAGAACAAAAACAAATAAAAAAAAGGCAAAGTTTTATGGTACAGACGAGTCAGAAAATTTAGATTTAGGAGGGATGATTCTAATTATAGATTGGAAAAATAAGAAAATTCTTAAGAGAAAGAAGATAAAAACTCCTGCGGGTTTTGATTTCGAGAGAAATAAGATTTATGTAAATACATCAGGAAATTCAATAAGCCAATTGTCGAAAAATTTAATTATTAAAAAAAGAATTACGCATCCTTTCTTAAATGATATTCATTCGCTAAACGTGACCTTTAGTAATTCTTTGCTTATTGCTTCAACAGGTCTAGATGCAATTATTGAATTGGATAAAAGAGGTAATGAATTATTTAAATGGTTTGCAACAGATTATGGTTATAATATAGATCCAAGGGGGAGAAGAAGGAAAATTGACAAGAAAATAAATCACAGACATAAAAAATATCCCACCTTAAAACAAACAACACACTTAAACTCGGCTATATATGTTGGAAAAACAAAACATTTTCCAAAGACCATTTATTGCTCCCTATTTCATCAAGGAGAAATAATTGCGGTAGATAAGGAAACTGGAAATTTTAAAGTTATTCTAAGGAACCTTAACCATCCTCACTCAATCTATAAAATTAAAAATAAAATAATCCTTTCAGATACAGAAAGCAACAATTTAGTTTTTGCGGATATAAACTTTGGAAATATAAGAAAAATAAAATTAAAAGGATTTAATTGGATACAGGATGTTTCATTATTGAAAAACGGAAATTTTCTCGTATGTGATGCAAATAACAATCGAATCGTCGAAGTTAATCTGAAAATTAAGAAGGTTGTTAGCGAATTTCATTTTAATAAAGAATGGAGGATATATCAGACAAAACAAATAAAATGAAAGCTGTAGTCATCTCAAAAAAAGGGAAGATAAATTATAAAGAAGTTCAAGAACCTAAAATAAAGAAAGGTTATGTGAAAGTGAAAGTGAAAGCAGCAGGGCTTTGTGGGAGTGATATTCAAAAAATATTTTCTGATAAGAAGGCGTTAAATTTGGTAAAAACAAATATTTGGGGTCATGAAATCTCGGGGGTAGTTTATGAAGTGGGGAAAAATGTTAAAGGTTTTAAAAAAAATGATAGGGTGGTTATAAATCCATTAATTAGGGATAAAGAGAACAATAATATCATTAAAGTTAAATCTATGGGCAAGGATTATTCTGGAGGATTTGCAGAGTTTGTTTTAGCTCCTTACCAAAATTTAAGAAAAATTCCTCTTAGTATAAAATTTGAAGAAGCTGTATTAGTAGATAGTATCGCAGTAGCGTTACATGGATATCATCTTTCAGGATCTCCCGTTAAAAAAGATGTATTAATAATTGGAGATGGCCCCCTTGCATTAATTACAAGCTTTCTTTGTCTCAAGTTTAAGAATAAAATGGTTATGGTTGGAAAAAATGATAGAAATTTAACGTTAGCTTCTAGTTTTGGGATTGCTACTTTAAAAGATAACAAGGTAAAAAATTTAAGGGAAGATTATGACATTATTTTTGGGGTTGTCGGAAGAAAGCAAGATAAAACTTTACAACAGGCTATAAAGCTCATAAAACCTACTGGAAAAATAATTGTTTTGGGAGTATTTAAAAATGGTTTTCTTGGGAAAATTCCTTTAAGAGAACTTTTTTATAAAGAGGGAAAAATTATGGGTTCAAATTCTTATGGTTTTTTTAAGGGAAAAGATGAATTTGATATGGCAATGGATTTGTTAGAGGAAATAAAATCAAAATTCTCACAACTTGTAACCCACATAATCTCCTTAAAGGGGTTTAAGAGGGGATTAAAATTAATAAAAAACAAAAGAGAATCTAAAGTCATAAAAATAGTATTCAAATTATGAAAAAAGTTAAATGTTTTATTTTTGATCAAGATGGAACTTTTTATCCAGAAGATAGTAAACTCACAGATGAATTACGAAGAAAAACAAAAAGATGGTTAATGAAAAGGCTTTCTTTAAAAATAAATGAAGTAGAGGAACTTTATAAAAAACTTCCAAAAAAGTATCCTAATGCACTAGAAGGATTTATATCATTAGGTTTAACTATAAGAGATTATCATAAAAATGTTTTTGATACTGTAGACCCTTCAAAATATTTATCCAAAGATGAGAAACTAATTTCCACACTGAAAAAATTAGGAGGGGAAAAATTTGTAGTAACTTTTTCGTCAAAGAGATATTCAGAATCGTTACAAAAAACATTAGGGATATATAATATCATTAAAAAGACCTATTCCTCAATAGATTTTCTGCCTGAAACTTCTAAAATATTCATATATAATTATATAAAAAAAATAAAAAAATTGAAAAAAGAAGAAATTTGTATTGTGGGTAATAATTTAGAGGTAGACGTACTCCCCGCATTAAATGAAGGGTATAAAACAATTTTAATTGACAATCACGCAAAAAGAATTAATTTTTTTAGTTGAAATACCCTCTTAACTTTACAATTTCCCCCATCAAAAAATTTATAAAGTGGGGATGTCACTATAACATAATGGTAAAAAAACAGGTTAACGAGCTTGTTAGTAAAACGAAAAGAAGAGCGCAGAGGTTTGCCGGAGCAGTAGGACTAAGCGCATTACTTGCATTTAATAGTTTCTTTTCAGCTAGCTGCAAATCTGGAACACCTTTTGACCCTCCAGATGTAATTGCTCCAACAGCAATTCTTTATGTTTCTCCAACATCTGGACAGAGTCCATTAGAAGCTATAATTCAGTTAAGCGGCACACCTGCAACAGATATCAGAGAATATAAATTGAAAATTGACTCTCCTGACGCATCTGTCAGCTCAAGTTCTAATCTAACTACAAGCAATGCAGATTTTTCGGGATTTCCTACAGGAATGTTTAGTACACCAACTAAATCTGCGAGAGAAGCAACAAGAGAGCTTGATAGAGAAAAAACAAGAACAGATTTGAGAGGAAGAAAATCCCTTGGTGAATTATCTTATGAATCAAGCAGAGTAAATGAAGGTGCAGTGAGCAGAGTAGACAGCCAGTTAAATTCAATTAGAATGGGCATTAGCCCATCAAATCAAATAGTTATAAAAGGAGTTGCTGGAAGTGAGGAAATAATAAGCAGCACTCCGATTAATATCACAAGAACATATCAAAATCTCACAGAAAACAACATCACAATTACTATGACAGGAGAAGTGACTAATTATCAAGGAAGAAAATCCTCTCCTGTAATAAAAAAAGTCATTGTGCAGCCAAAAGATGAGAATGGCTATGAATGTGTTGTGGATTTCAGCGGAATTGCTAAGGATTTTTATGAATTTACAGAGCACACCATGAATCTTCCTAAAAAAGATAAAAAAGAAAATACAGTTACATATACATCTGCAACTTCTTTAGATGAAAAAATTCTGGTTCTTTCTCTTGAGGATTATATTCTTTCAATTAAAGGAAAAGAAGGGCAGACAGGAGAATATGTCATAGGAATTGGATTTAACGATTATATAGGGGGGAGCCATAATCAGAATCTTACTGGAAATATTCTTACTTATGATTCAATTGTTGATTTTAGTGGAATTGGTTTTAATTTTGATGAGGAAGACGCACATAATGTTAATCTTCCAGGAACAGACAAAAACGGAAAAACAGTTGAATACACTTCTGCAAGGGCTTTGGATTCAAAAATTCAGGTGATTTCTCTTGAAAATTATGTTTTGTCAGTTGAAGGGCAAAAAGATCAGATAGGCACATATAATTTAGAAATTAATTTCAGAGATTATCTCGGAAGAGACAAAACTCAGAATATAAGTGGAAGCTTGTATGACCTTCCTGACTTGTCTGGAATTTTAAGAAGCAATGAATCAACCTCTCCTGTTCAGGGAAAAATAAAGGTTTTTGATGGAAATCAGAATCTATTGGAAACAGACAAATCAGATGCAAGCGGATACAACTTAACAACCGGTTCAGGGACATTTGATTTTCAAGTTAAAAAAAGAGCTTCTGAGTTAAACCAGATAACAATTCAGTCTGCTCTCGGAATTCCTGGAAACAGGCAAGGATGGGTGAGAACAATAAATATTCCAAGTGGAGATAACAGAACATTAGACATAGCTGCTGTTCCGTATGGAAATTTTGCATCTAATCCAGATGAGTTTAGGAATTTCATGTATGAAACAACAGCAGGAGACCCTGCATTGTTTGATTTTGAAAATTTCACAGGAGGATTTGTAATAATAAAACAAAATCCAGCTGACTCTGGACCTGATGGGGAAGGAACATTTACAGACGAAAAGGCAAATTTCCTAAAAAATGTTGTAACACCTTCTGTAAACAGTGTTGAAAAAATACTTGGAACAGGAAATTATTCAATAACAATAGAAGAAAACTCAGACAATTATGCACCTGGACCAGGAAAAATTTATGTTGTGCCCTCCACAGCACCTGGTGGAAATCCAAGTTATGCAGGAGCAATAATAACATATGGTGCCAGACTTGTTCGGGGAGCTGTTATTTATCTTAGAGAAACACTAAATCCATCTGATTGGGGTTTGAAGGGCGTGGCTCTTCATGAAATTGGACATATAATTTATCCTTATCACCCTACAAATTCCAACTCAATTATGAATGTTCCCTCAAGTGTGCATTATTACACATCACTTGACTTAAAAGGACCGCATATTTCTTATGAAAAAACATTTGTTAGAACAGATGGTGGTCTTGGAATCCAAAATTTAGATTTTATTTTAGAAAAGAATTTTTACAAATAAGAATAATTTTTCTGGAATAGAATTAAAAAACAAAATATTCAAAAGCCAAGCATAATCTTTATAAAACACAATCTATTAATTATATAGAATAGAAATCATGTTAAAAAGAGGGAAAAATAAAACTAATGAAGCATTCGCATCATCATGTTCATCACAAAGAGGTTAAAAAAAGAGGTATGAATAACAAAAAACTTATTTTGATAATTCTTCTTGCTTTGATCGTTGTCGGAGGAATTATTTTTTTCCTAGTTAAAAAAGAAGTAAAGCCAGAGCCAGCTCCTGTTCAGTGCGCGAGTTTTTGTGAAACAAATCAAGCTTATGCTTTTTGCAATGTTAAAATAACAGCTGATAAAGACACAAAAGCAACATGCCAAGATTTATCAACAAAATTCGCATATTCTAAATTTAATGTAGAAAAATGTTTGACAATATCCTGTGAATCTCTAAGCAATATAGACCAAACATGCGTGACAGGACTTGGAGGAAACTGGGTATTTCTTGAGAATGATAAATGTCCTGCTGACCCAGAAGAAATAAGAATATTAAGAAAACTAACACCATCAGATAACCCGCCTATTGAAGGACAGGTTTGCTGTGGATAAAAATTAATAATAAATAAAAATAATATTATAAAATACAGGCATAGGATAAATTCAATAAATAACAAAAAAATGAAAAAAGAATTGATAATAATTTCTGGATTGTTTTTTATATTAATTAGTTTGGGATTTGCTTCTGCTGAAACATGTTATGTTACAACTTATGCTAATTGCATTGGAAACAATCATAATGTAGCAATGCGTCTTTCTGCAAGCACAAATGCGCACGGAGAGTTTTCAACAGGAGCATATGCATCTGTTGTGTGCTGTGATTTTGGTAATGGAAGCACAAGTTGCACAGGAGATAATGCAATTATAAGATTATCAAGCACAGGAAATGCTCATTTAGAAGCCCCTGAATTAGTTACGAATTATTATACTCAACTTGCTTGTTATGACAGTTTAATACGTTGCAGAGATACTATTTCTAATTGTGATGTTAATGAAATTGGGGTGCTATATCTTTCTGATTTAACAAATGCTCATGCAAGTGCATCTGGATATTCCACAAGAATTTGTTGTCAAGTTGTTCCTCCTTATGAAGATTGTGTCCTTACATCTGCGAGATGGGGAAATGACACAGTTATAGAAGGAGATGGAGTGTATTTGATTTTAGAAGGTGTTAATTGTTCTGGTGCAAATATTGATTTTGAAATTTATAATGAAAGCAATGCTTTCATGACATCTTTTACAGGAACATATGCAGAAGAACTTTGGATTGCGCAAAGATTTGGAGGTGAATATGATTATAACAATAGAATATATCTTTTCAATGCAACAGTTGTGGGTTTGGGAGAAAGTCAGACCCAAAGCGGATTGCTGACTGTTACTCCTGATATTGATTGCGGAATGTACCTAACCTGCTCTGATTATGATTCTGGAGCATTGTGCCTTTCAGACCCTTGTTTAGTGGCAGGAATTTCAGCTCCTAATCCAGATTTATGCGCATGTGAATGGAATATTACTGATTGTGAAGATGTTTGTTCTGTGACAGATCCTGATAGCGGAGAAGGAATTGGAAGATGTGTTTATACTAATCAGGTAATTACAAATACCTGCGAGGAAGAGCCTGTTGGATTTTTAACATTCACATGGAATGCGAGTTGGATATGGGATGAGAATTGTGATGCCCAGTGCCAGATTGATAATGCGTATTTAGTTGATGGTTGCAGGTCTGGCTCAAAAAGAATTGAGTGCCCTGCACAAATTCTTCTGCCGTTCTTTAATATATATAATTTTATTATAGCTGTTCTTGCAATTGCCTTTGTTTATGTCGTCATGGGGATTTTGAAAAGGAAAAAAATTAAAATTAGATTTGAGTGATTTTTGGTTTGAAATCCTTAATTGTTTTCTATATTCCATTTCAATAATTCTTAAAAACAGGAAAAATCTTATCTTTATATGGAATTTGAAGAGGTGGGAGAAAATATTGTCTCGTTCTTTATGATGATAGGATTGATTTTTATTCTGCCTGTTGTTTTTATTATAGAAACAATTAAATTTCTAAGAGAGTGAGATTTTGAAAATTACAAACAAATTTATAAAGTGTTTTTGTCTTTAAGAAGCATAAAAATTGAAAAAGAGCGTTGATATGGTTGGTTTAAAAAACAAATTTTTTTTGGGATTCGTTACAGTTTTAACATTTGTTTTTATGTCAATTATTCTTCTTACTCCGGTTCTTTCAGCAGATGTAAGTGTCGGAACTCCTAATTATTCAATAGAAAGAATCTATGGGCCTGAATTCGGAATCTCTGGCTGGATAAATTTAAGTTTCAATGACGAACCAACAGATTCGCTTTTTACTTCATTTTTCGACAATGAGATTGGAAATTTCATAAGTCTTGAAGATTTGCTTAATTCAAATCCAGATTATACTTATCAGTGTGTTCCTTCTGATTGTGGAAAAGATTACTCTGCTAGTCTTCCAGCATCTTCAAAAAGTTTTACTCTGAACAAAGGAGATTCTAGAATTTTCGGTTTGCTATTTACAGGAAAAGTAATTTCTGTAAATTCAATAAATTTTGAAATTGAAAGCACTGCAGGCCCTTTGTGTGAAAGTCAATTAAAGATAGATTTTTTAGATGATGGAAAAATTGACATGTTAAACAGCAATATCGGCGCAAGTGTCTGTTCTAATCTAAAAAGCTATGGGTGTTTTAACGCTGCTGCAGCAACAGAAGAATATTTTTTTACTCCTGGAACAACATACTGCCAAAAAATAAATCTCTCAGAATCACCGGGATTTAGATTAGGAGCATGGATTAAATATGTTAGTGGAAGTTCAATAATTAATGTTACTTTATACAATTCAAATGGAGCAAAAAAAGGAACCTGCAGTTTACCTTCTGTAACTTCTACTTCTGGACAAGAATATTATTGTGACATAGATTATTTAGTTACAAAAGCAGAGAATCACTATGTCTGTTTTTCTATTCTAACTGGAGATGGAGATTACAGAATAAGAGGAAATTCAAATCCCCCAAGTTTCTGTGGTTTTCCAACTGTTCCAATCGAACAAGAGACAGGCGCGTATTCTATCTTTGCTCAAGGAAAGCAATTTAACACTTTTGGCACTTTAAGTGTAAATAATTCTCTTCCCGGAGGACTTACTATATCTGGAATAGCTTATGATTATCTTATCAGAAGATATGGAATTTCTTCTGCAAGAGAAATAGACTGTACAGATGGGTGTGTCATTCCCATAAGATTTATTTCAAGCGCAAGCCAGACAGTTACTCTAAAAAATCTTAAGGCAAATTATCAAAAACCAGCTGGAGCTATAGAAGAACAGAATTTTTACACTCTTGCAGAATCTTCTCCGAGAATTACTTCTAATTTCAAAAGAATTTTCCTTACTAATTCTGGATTAAAAGTTCCAGGAGATTTTGGAGAGTATATTTTTACATTAAGATTAAACAACCAAGAAATTATTGAAGAAGAAATTAGTGTCAAAGATGTTCCTATGATACAGATTTTAACACCATTATCAACTGCATCTGCTTATCCAACAGAGTTCTCTATAATATTGTTTCTTCCTGAAGATGTTAATTTAACAGCTTATGTTTGGGATTTTGGAGATGATACAATTGAAACAACCTATGAAAATCAAGTGCAGCACACTTACGAATCAGTAGGAAAATACAATCTCACAGTAACTGTAAAAGATACGAGAGGATTTAGCTCATCCAAAACTTTTGAGGTAAATGTCGATTCTCCAAAAAATCTGATAAACACAACATTAATTGACTACAGTGACAAATTGGGAAGTATAAAAGAATATGTGCAGAGCAAGCCTTTTTTTCAAGAAAAAAGCATTAATGATATTTTGAAAGTAGAGAATGTGAGTTCAAGTCTTGAAAGGCTTAAGCAAGAGTATGAATCTGCACTTCTAGAAGAAAATTCTACAAAACAAAATTTAGAAATGAATAGCATAATAAGAGATCTTTTAAGTTTAAATCTTCCACATCATCTTTTTGGAACAAAGCAAGCCCAATCTTTCCCTTTATTTTTAGAAAAAGAATCTGTTGATATGGATGTAATTAAAGCTATTGGTGGGGGAGAGTATCCTGCAAGTAGAATCGAAGATTATCAATCTGCTGTGGTTTTCTGGCAAATGGAAAATTTAGATTTAACTGTTGATTTTAATGAGTTTTCTGCTGAATATGATTCAGAAATAAAGCCACTAATAAGAGTTTTTGAAATAAAAATATCTGAAAAAACCGACATAACTTATGATTATTATTTTATTGTGCCGAAATTGAAAGATATTGGCTTTGATAGAAATATGCAAGAACAAGGTAATTTTTATTACACAAATTTAAAAGGAATTTCAAAAATCAGTTTTTATACAACAGAGAATGTTGATTTCTCCAGTCTTCCTGTATTTATTGCCCCTGGAATTAATCAGCTAGCAGTAGTTGAGGTTCCTGCTTTTGATGAAGGAGAATCAAAAGTAACAAGTTTAGTGCTGTTTCTTGTTCTTCTTATATTTTTAGCAACAGTTGTTTACATTGTAATGCAGCAATGGTATAAAAGAAAATACGAAAATTATCTTTTCCCAAATCGAAATGACCTTTACAATGTTGTTCATTATGTAAATAATTCAAAAAAGAAAGGAATTGAAAATCGGGGAATTTTGAAGAATCTTAAGAAAGCAGGATGGAATGCAGAGCAAATAAGATATGTAATGAGAAAATATGAAGGAAGAAGAACAGGCATGCTAGAGTTGCCAATAACAAAATTATTTGATAAGAAAAAAACTCAAAAACCAAAACATTCGCCTCCTGGATCCCCGCATTCTTATCATATTAGGAAATAGTAGAAAAAGACTACACAAAAATTTAAGAAGTTAAATAAATAAAAAGAGATATGGTCGCAAAAAAATTAAGAAATTTCTTTAAAAGGATATTCTTTGGCATATTTAAGCAGAAAAAAGAGTTAAAACTAGGTTTTTACGGTCCTCCTAACGCAGGAAAGACAAGTCTGGCAAACAGAATCTGCAAGGATTTTACAGGAGAAGAAATTGGAAGCGTAAGCAAGATTCCTCATGAAACTCGTGCTGTGCAGTTCAAGGAAAAAGTTGAAATAGAATACAAGGGAAGAAAAATGACTTTCAAGATTATTGACACGCCCGGAATAGCTACAAAAATAGATTACGAGAATTTCATGAAATTCAAAATGAAAAAGAAAGATGCCCAGGTAAGAGCAAAAGAAGCAACTCAGGGAGTAATTGAATCCATAAAATGGCTAGATGATATGGATGTTGTCGTTGTTGTTTTGGATGCATCTCAGAATCCATACAATCAAGTTAATATAACAATTTTAGGAAATCTTCTTGCAAGAAAAATTCCTGTTTTAATTATAGCAAATAAAATTGATTTGAGAAAATCTAACATGAAAGGAATTGAGGCAGCATTTCCAGAATATGATGTTGTTGGCTTAAGCGCAAGATATGGAAAAAACATAGAAGAATTTTATGAATCCATATTTAGGCTTGCAAAGAAAATTTAATAAAAATTAAAAAGTATATTTTCCAATATATATTATAAAAAACATGGTGAAAAAAAAGAATCTTGGCAGAATCAGGGGATTCTCTATTCAGTTTTTGCCTTATTCTGAAATAAGAGACTTAAATAGTACAGGAAGAATAAAAAAAATATTAAACATTGTTTTAGGAAACAATATTCTTATACTTCAAGGGAGGCTCAGTTCTGATGAAGAAACAAGACTTATTGAAGACACAATGGCTATGATCGGGCATGTAGGAAACTTTAAGGGAATAGAGCTTGCGGTTATTTCAGGAAACGAAGAAAATTCTGGCATTTTCGGAAGATTCAGGAGAAACATTGTAAATGCCCTTGCTGGCGGAGATATCGGGGCTGTAACAATTATGGGCCCTGCAACAATAATAAAAGAGATAAAAAGAAATCCAAAGAGGATTGAATTGCTGTTGAAAAAATAACTTTCAGAAGTAATTTCTATCTTAATCTCAACATCCACAAAATTTATAATCAGTATTTGCTTTTTCTAAATATACCAATGTCATTCTTTGACATTGAATTAATAAAAATAGTAATATCAAAAAATGCCACACCAATGTGTAAAATGCTCAAGACTTATTCCTCCAGGAAGCCGTGAGTTGCTGGAAGGATGCAGTGAATGCAAAGGAAAATTCTTTTTTTACATTAGAGATGACCAGATAGAGAAAATGAAAGAAAAAATGATTGAAATTCCTGCAGAAGAAAAAAAGAAGATTGAAAAAGACATAAGAGATATGGCAGGAATTCCAAACGAAGAGTCTCCTGTAATTCTTGATATTGAATCTGTGAGAATTTCTGGAGAAGGTAAATTTGAGCTTGATATTGTAAAACTCTTTAGAAGAAATCTTCCTTTAATCTATAAGCTTGAAGAAGGAAAGTATATAATTGATTTGGCGCCTACCCTAAAGCAAAGTCTTAAAGATGCGAAAGAAGAAAGGACCATTAGGAAAAATAAAAAATAATTTCTAAATCCCATCCAACAACTTATAAAAAGCCAATTCTTTTATTTATATTAATGAAAAAAGTTACTTCGATTTTAGAATCAGCCCTTAAGGATGTAAGTCCGAGCGAGAACGAATTAAAAGCAATAAAAATTAGATTGGAAGAATTTTTGAATTTCCTTAAAAAAAGAATTAGCGCACTAAAAATTTCTGCCGAGGTTTTTGTTGGAGGAAGCTTTGCAAAAGAAACTGTAATAAAAAAAGAAAAATATGATATTGATATTTTCATCAGATTTGACAAAAAATACAATAAAAATTCGCTTTCAGATTTAACTGAGAAAATTCTTAGCCATCAAAATTTCACGAAAGTTCATGGCTCAAGAGATTATTTTCGAATATTCTCGTCGGAGAATACTATTTTTGAGATTATACCTGTAAGAAAAATAAAAACTCCAAAAGAAGCAGAGAACATAACTGATCTTTCTTATTTTCATGTTAATTATGTGAAAAAGAAGTTTAAAACGAAAAGGGTTCGGGATGAAGTAAGACTGGCAAAAGCATTCTGCTATTCAAATAAATGCTATGGTGCAGAATCATATATAAAAGGATTTTCAGGTTATGGCTTAGAAATTTTAGTTTATTATTACAAAAGTTTTTTAAATTTTCTTAAAAATATTTCAAAAGCAGATTCGGGAAAAAAAATAATAATTGATGTCGGAAAACATTACAAAAACAAAAATTCAGTTTTAATGGATTTAAATGCGGCAAAATTAGATTCTCCCATAATTTTAATAGACCCCACATACAAACAAAGGAACCTGCTTGCCGCTCTTTCAGAAGAGAAATTTAAAAAATTTCAAAAAGCGTGCAAAAATTTTCTGGCAAATCCAAGAATTGATGCGTTTTTAATTAAAAAAATTAATTTTGAAAATTTAAAGGAAAATGCAAGAAGAAAAAAGCATGAGTTTGTCTTATTGGAAGCAAAAACAGACAAGCAAGAAGGAGATATTGCAGGAAGCAAACTACTAAAGTTTTATAACAATTTTTCCGGCGAAATAAAAAAATATTTTGAAATAAAAAACCAAGAATTTGACTATTTTGGAAGCAAATTCGCTAATTTCTTTTTTTCTGTTAAAAACAGGGGAGAAATAACTCTAAAGGGGCCTCGTTTGATAGACAAGGAAAACTCAAATAAATTTCGAAAAAAACATAAAAAAGTTCTTGAAAAAAAAGGCAGGCTTTACGCTAAAGAAAAAATAAATTTTAATCTAAGAGATTTCCTAAATAAGTGGAAGATTAAAAACAAAAAGCATATGAAAGATATGAACATTTTTGAATTAAAAATAAAAGATTATAATTGTTTTTGATTTTATTTTTCTAAAGCTTTTTCGAAGAGGGATGCAAAAGCTAAAGAAAAAAATTCTGAATTAATCCATATGGCAATATCTTCTTTGTTCTTCTCGTTTGAATCTTTAGAAACGTAAAACAGCATTTCTTTTCTGTCAATTATGAAAAATTTTGCGTCAACATCTATTTTTTTGATTTTCACTTTTAAACTATCTGAAATTTTTCGAATTAACCTTTCATCTCCAAAAAGAGCTATTTTTGTCTTTGCTTTTGATTGCTTGATATCGTCAAGCATTTGCTTAAAAAGCTTTATTTTTGAATCCACGTCTTCTGCGCTTGTGCATATCATTACTTCTTTTTCAGCGTTCTGAAGAACTTCTCTTAAATAGCTAGAAATATTTGATTTTCCTTTTAATGAAAGAGAAAATTCTTCTCTTTTCAAAGGATTAGAACCTTGCTTGTAAAGTTCTTCAAGTTTTACAAATTCATCTGTGCCCTTTATGTTTGTAAGGCTCAAAATTTTTTCTTCTGCACTTTTTGCAACATTGTTCTTAAGTTTTTCAATAATTAATGGGGGTTTGACTCCTATATATTTTACCGGTTTTCCAAGTTTAACAATTGCAAATCCTTTTTTCTCAAGGCTTTCAAGAACATCATAGGTTCGTGATCTTGGAACTCTTGAATCTGATGCTACTTGTCCTGCAGAAGCAACACCTCTTGCAAGCAAAGCTAACCAAACTTTGGTTTCATAAATATTCAAATCAAAGTAATCTTTTATTTTGCTTATGAGTTCTTGTTTTAAGAGCATTTTTTGTTTTAATGTAATTTAATTTTGAAGAGATTCACCTTCATCTATATAATAATTTATCAAGAGTTTGTGAATTGTTTTTCTTAAGGGCATATCTTTTTTTAGAATCGTATCCCGATAGCAAAGATTTTCTAATTCTATTAAATTACCAGTTATTCTGTGTGGATTTTTAGTATAATAATCTATTATTGCCCTGTATCTTTCAAAAATTTCCTTGTCTCTGTCTTCCCCAACTCTGTCTGAATAAGGAACTTTTAATCCTTCTGTATTTTGGGTTTTATTTTGATTTTCCATTTTGCAATATTTTAAATTTAAATTTTAATCATCTCTCCAATTTCTTGAATTCTTCTTAATTCCTCTGCTTTCTCTTGATATTTTAAAAGGGTCTGGTATGTTCTCAAAGTTCGAATTGCGTATTTGACTGTATCTGCAGGAACACGTATTTCTAATGGAGAATAAGTTAATCTAGATAAAGCCACAGCAGGATCAATAAAATCTATGTACTTCTCTGATGTTAAATTCTTAATATGTTCTAGTTTTTTTGGTCCAAGAGCATTCATCTTAAGAGAGGCAAATGCTGCAGTAGCTAAAATTCCTGCCAGATTATCATTTACCCTTATGGAATCTCCAGAATAACGATCCTTGCTTTGCTTTTTTAATTCTAATAGATAATTCTCAATTGATCCTAAGGGTATTAAGCCTATGTTTCGTGAATTTTTTTTATTTTCCATAAAAATCCAAGAACTAACTGATTTATAAATCTTACTATTTTGTTACTTTTTGATAGTAAGAACAAATCGGGCTTAGGTTTTTCAGAAAATAAGGTAACTAATCAATATGGCTAAGAAAATTCCTGCTGTAATAAAGGGCATTGCAGGATAGAATTTCTTTTTCTTTGCAAAGAAGAAAAGAGAAGCAAGTCCGAGAGTTGCTCCTAAAATAACTAAAAGAGAAGAATAAATGCCTAATGTTTTAAGCATAACTCCTGCTGTGATTATTGGGAAAACAATATCTCCTCCACCTAATATAGCGACGCTTATTTTTACTTTTTTCTTTTTCAGCTCTGATTTTTTAAGTGTTTTTTTCCATTTTGAGATTTTGTCCCGAACACCTTGAGAATAATAAGGCACAAAGAATCCAGAGAAAATTTTAAGCTTGTCAATCTGGTATTTTGCCATTTTTTGCATTATTCCAGAATGCCAAACAGCCCAAATGTCATAAATCGAAATAAGAATCAGCAAAGCAATAATTGTATAGATGTTTAAAATTGGAATAAAAATCACAGCTATTCCGGGATAAATCATAAGCTCTGTAAGATTATGGACAAGAAAATTTTTTCTGTAAATTTTTATAATTGTAAGAGGAAGGGCAACCAATAATGCTATTATAGGCATTCCAAAAAGAAATTTATCAAAGTTTCTTGTCAAAGAAAAAATAGATATAGAAAGCGCTATAAGCACTACAACAAAAAACCACAGTTTCAGCATAAATTCTATTTTAATTTTAGCAAAAAAAAGGAACAAAACAATTGCTATGATAAATGCTATTATTATTGCTGTAAAAAATCCATAATAATCTGATTCTTTTTCTGCTTTTGGAAATTCAAGCCCGTAAGGAAGATTGTTTCCTTCTCCTAAATAATGAGTAGCTACATAAAGTCCTATAAATTGCGTCATAAGAAACATTAACAAAAGAAGAGCTGTTATTTTGAGGGTATGTTTCATTTTAGAAATAGGGAAAAGAGGTTTTTAAAGTTTTGAGAGCCATTGCGTTGTTAAGTTAAAAGGGGCGAGAATATATAAAAATTGATCTTGATTATTTATAAATATTATCAATTAATATTATATTAACATGATCTTCAGGCTTTTTTGCTTTTCTCATAAACCAAATCACCAAATCTCTTTTGAAGGTTCGTTTTTTATTATATATTTGAAGGATATAACACAATAAAGTAGATCGTAGTGGTAGTTATACGTAATTTGAGAACCTGCTAATTATCACCCTCTAGACAGAAAGCACGCACAAAATATACTTCACAATACATAACTTTATAAAATTTAACAAAATTCCCTTATTTATGAAAGACATTTCAAACGGAACAGATTTGGGACTGCAATATAATTGGGATAATGATCCTTGCAGAAAAATTGTTGACCAAAAATATCGAGTTGAGGTCAGAGATGAAACTGGCTTAGATGGAATGAATGGCAGGTTAAGAACAAAAGCAGAAACATTAAGAAATCTTGGTTTTGAAATTGATACACGTGTTCAATTAATTGCTCAAAGAGAATACTCATCACCTATGAAATGCTTGGAATTTGTTAGTGAATGTGAAAAATCTAGCTTTAATTTAGGAATTGAAGAAAGAAGGTTTTCTGCAACTGATCAACCATATTGGCAAGAGATTACTAAAGCAGATTTAGAGAAAATCTTAAAGGGAGAAAGAACTCCTGCGTACAGATTAGAAATTCCTTACAATCCTCATTTTTCTCCACGTGTTGATATTGGAGATTAAAGCGCGCCCATTTCGTCCTCTCCCTAAAATTGTGCAGGTTCTCAACCCTTCTCTCTTCGCTAGACCACACAACCTCTTTAAGAATATGCCAATCTGTTCAAAAATACTGGTAACTTAAATTAACATTTTTTGTATGTTTTTTATAATTATCTTAACCTTATAGTTTCAAGAGTTCTTGGAACACATGTCTCTACTTTGTTAAGCTTATACAGTGCTGATGCCAGATTAAGGCATTTTGAGACTTCGCCATGATTCACAATAATCTTTTTTGGTTTTGGACGGATGTTGTTGAAAAAAGCCATTATCTCATTTCTTCCGGCATGAGCACTAAGTCCTGCAATTGTATAGATTTGAAAATTGATTTTTACATCTTCTTCGCGCCCGTCAACCATCATTTTTGTTTCAGTTAATCCTTCCTGGACCTGTCTTCCAAGAGAGCCGACACCCTGATAACAAACAAAGATTATTGCGTTTTTTTCATTTCCTGCAAAAGCCCGAAAATATTCAACAGATGCCCCTCCAACAAGCATACCTGATGTTGCGAGAACAACACACGGACCACCCTCTATTACTTTTTCTCTTTCCTGTGAAGAAGCAACTCTTATAAAAGTTTCTGAAACAAAAGGATTTTTATCCTGAAAAATAGACGAGCGCACTGTGTTGCTTAAAAAATCAGGATAAGCTGTGTGAATTGCATTAATATCCCAAATCATTCCGTCTATGTAAACAGGTATTTTTTTCATTTTTCCCGAGTTTATTGCATCTTCTATTATGAGCATTGTTTCCTGAGCACGACCTAAACCTAATTCAGGAATCAGCACTTTTCCACCCTTATCAATTATGTTGTTAATTATTTCAATAAGATTTTCCTCTGATTCAATTCTTGGTGGAAGAACATCTGTCTTTGCACCGTATGTTGCTTCTGTAAGAACAGATTCAATTCTTGGAAAGGTTGTTATGGCAGGGTCAAGGAGCCTTGTTCTTGCATATTTGTAGTCTGCTGTATAAAGAAAATTATGGAGTCCGTTTCCAATATTAAGATGAACCATTGCGCTTCCGAGAGCGTGTCCTGCATTATAAAATGTTAATCTTAAATCAGGTGTTATGTCTGTAACCTCATTAAAATTCAGACAAATTGTGTGCTTTACCATTTCTTTTATGTCTTTTGAACCAAATAACGGCGTTGCTGCTTGTTTATAAGCAACCCCTATAAAATCAAGAGCGAGAAGAGCTGCAAGATCCATTGTCGGCGCAGTCATGTATGTGGGTCCTTTATAACCCATTTTGTAAAGATAAGGAATTAATCCTCCGTGGTCTAGATGCGCGTGGCTTAATATAATGGCATCTATTTCTCTTATATCAAATTCAGGAACATCAAAATAAGGAAATTTGTCAGATCCTTGTCCTGCAACATCAATTCCACAATCAAGCAGAACTTTTGAATTTGGGGTTTGTAAAAGTAGGCAGCTTCTTCCAACCTGTCTTGCCGCACCTAAAAAAGTAAGTCTAACCCATTCTTCAACTTTTTCAGAACTCCATCCTTTGTAGATTTTTGTTCCTATTTCATTGAGGAATTTTCTCCGATAATTATTGTTTGCATACAAAACTTCCCGAATATTTTCAGTTATCTGGCTCTTTATTGCAGGAGACCTTTGAACATGCGATGTCCACAATGTTGTTTTTTTTATGCTTTCAAGAATTGAGCCTTGCTTTCCAATAACCATTCCTGGTTTTTTTGCTTCTATTACAACAATGCTTCGATATTGGTCAAAGATGATATTTGTTATTTCTGCTTCTTCAGGCACGATTTTTTTTATCTCATCTTTTGTTTTCTCTTGGTCCCATAAAATTTTTGTATCTGCTCTTAGTTCTATTCTTTTTTTCAGATTGTTTACAAGTTCCTTAACTTGGCTTTCTCCTTCTTTGAAAAATTTTTCATTATCTGTATAAAGAACTATATTTGCTCCTTCAAAATTCGCTTCTGTGATGTTGCCCTGCAAATTATCAGTTATGTGTTTAAGAATATCCATATTCTAAATTCCAATTATTTTTATTATCTATCCCCTCAAAATTTTCTTTTAAAAATATAATTAAAGTATTGAATATTATGTCAAAACTATTGTTTCTTTGAATTTTTGTATTCTGGAAGAATTTCTTGTTCAAAGACTTTTTTTATGCCATCCCTTGCAATTGTATAAACATCGATTCCGTGACCAGAGCCAGTATCTCTTTGAGTGGATGATTTGAGAGCTTCAACAGCAAGTTCAACTCCTTCTTTCAGAGATATTCCGGGTTTATATTGCCTTTCAAGCAATCCTAGAACATAAGGCATTCCAGAACCAAAATTTGCATCATAATCCTCTACCTGGCAGATTCCTCCAGAAGGATCTATTGTGTAAAGTTCAGAAGTGCCATCTTCATTAAATCCTGCAATAAGAGTTCCAACAATATTTGGTATTGTTGAAGGCTGTCTTATTTGAGAATAGGTTATTGCTGCAACAAGATTTGCTGCCTGCTTAACACTTGGGCGGGATTTTGACCTTAATTCCTTAAGCCTTAATTCAGCCATAATTAATTTTGAAAGCTTTAATGCATCAGCAAGTCCGCCTGTCCAAGAAACAACAAGATAATCATTTATTTGATTGACTTTTTTGAAATTTTTATGCATGACTATATTTCCGCCAGCTGTAACCTGCCTATCGCTAGCCATAACAACGCCATCTTTGCAAACTATTCCAAGGATTGTTGTTCCTGTTTTCAAAACCGAGTTTTTTAATTCACTGTTCATCTTAGTTAATATCTATTTGTCTTTAATATAATTAGAACTAACTCTATAATTTTATGGGAAGTTCTCTTTTATAAAGTTTTCGGAAATAACTTTTGAAATGCCATATTCTTTTTTGAATTTTATTACATTGTCTACAAACCCCTCTATTTTTTGCTCGTGGCTTACAATTATCAACTGTCTCGCATTTAGCTGATCCAAAACTTCTCTGATTTTGTCTAATTGCTGTTCTGAAAAGCCGTCTGTTGGCTCATCAAGTATAACAATATCTTTTGTTTTAATTTTGCTTAAAAGAGAATTCAAAACCTGATTCAAAGACAAGCGATATGCAAGAGCAACAGCTGTTCTTTCTCCTCCGGAAAGATAAGAATAATCTATTTCATAATCTTGATATTCAATCACCGGCGTAAAGTTATCATCAAGCCCTGCTTCAAAATTTTCAGAAACAAGCATTAAAAACCATTTAGCAAAAAGTTTTGAGAATTCGTGCTTAAGTTTAATCATCACATTTTTTTCTACTACAGATATTAAAGGAATAAAATTTTTAGATATCCAAGTTTCAAGCGCAGTGATATAATTAAGTTGTTCTCTTATCTCTTCTGTTTTTCGTATTCTTTCTTTAAGTTCAGATATTTGTCTGGAAAAAACTTCTATTTCCTTTTTGGATTCAGCAATCCGTATTTCTGCGAATTTCTCTTCTCTTGCAGATACTTCAAGTTCTTTCTGTTTTAGTTCGAATATTTTTTCAAATTTGTTTAGTTCAAAAATCGATTTGCTTAAATTCTCAAAATGTTCTTTCAAAAGTTTAATATCTTGTAAAATCAGTTCATTGATTTTTTTTACTTCTTTAAGTCTTTTAGCTTTTTCCTCGATTTCCTGAATTCTTATTTTAAGTATGTTTAGTTCCTGAATTCTTTTCTCTCCTAATGAAATTTGTTTCTCAATTTCCAATAAAGATTTTGCAATTCTCTCTTTCTCCAATTCTAGTTTAGAAATACTTTTTAAATTTTCAGATATCTCTGAATCAAGTTTGTTAATAATGTTGCTTTTGTATACTGCTCCGACATTTTGCAGACATGTCGGACAAATCTCAATATGAACTAATTTTTTCTTGATAGTTTCGTTATCCTGGTTTTTTATTTTTAGAGAATTTATCTGTGAAGCAATTTTTAAATTTTCATCATTCCATAAATTTTTTTCTTTCTTTTTTATTGCAATTTCCTGTTCAACCGCGTATATTTTTTCTTCTTTAAAATCTAAATTAGATAATTCTTTAATCTGAAATTCTATTTGCCCTATTATTTTTGAATTGCTTATTAAAATTTCCTGCTTATTCGAAAGCATTATTTTTGTTTTTTCAACTTCTTGCCGAAGTTTTGTTCTCTCATCTATTTTTTCAATTATTTTTTCAACTTCTTCTTGAATGCTTTTTTTGACATTGGTTTTAAGGGAAAGTTCTTTTTCAATTGAAGTAAGATTAGAATATTTTTCTTCGAGCTCTGTTTCTTTCAGAACAAGATTTGCTTTATCTGAGTTCAAACCATCAATTTTTCCCTCCTTAAGTCTTCTTTCTTCTCTTAATTTTGATGTTAAAATTGCTCCGTTTTCGATAATTTTTTTGTATTTATCTATTCCAAACACGTGTCTTAAAGTATTAAGTCGGGTTTCTGGGTCTTCGAGAATTATCTGCTTCATTTCCTCCTGTGGTGTATAAACTGTAAATTTGTAAAGCATGTTCTGTTTTTTTGCGAATTCTTTTGGATAATTGAGAATCTCCAATATCCTGTCTTTTATTTCTGTAACAGAAAGCTCTTGTTTTTCATTATCAATAGTTATTGCACAATAATCTTGTGAAACTGTTTTTCCTTTTTTAAGAGTCCTTTCAATAATTATGTCTTTATTATCCACGTTCAGTTTAAGAATCACGCCCCCTTCTTTCTCTCCATTTCTTAACAAAGATGCTCCTCTTTGCCCTGGCTGCAATCCAAACAAAGCAAACTCTACTCCTAAAAGAATAGATGTTTTTCCAGAACCAATGTCTCCTGAAAGAAGAGTAGATCCCTCTGGAAATACTACATTCTGTTCTTTGTAGCTTCTTATATTAGACAAAATTATTTCTTTTATTATCATTTTATGGAAACACTAAAAATTAAGTACTTTTTTGGACTCATCTAAAAGTCTTCCAAAAAAAACCTCTGAGGTTTCTCCTTCCTGCTTATCTTTTGAAAGAATATCTATTAGTTGCGGAACGAATTTATTGAAGTTTGACGGGTTCTTCTCTACATAATTTTTTATTGTGTCTTCTTCTACATCTTCTGTTTCTTCAATTTTAATCTCCATATTTGCTTCTTTTGTTTTTAGTTCATAGGTATTTTTCAAAAAGAAGTATGCTTTTTTTCTTTTTATTACCTCTTCTATCTGTGAAAATTTTATGTCTGAATTTTTTCCAACCTCAAGATCTCCTCTAAGTCTTAAAAGAACTATTTTATCTTCTATGTCTTTTTTTTCCAATTCTGCGATTATTTTTTCTGTTACAAAAAGCGCGTTATTTACTTCTATGTCCAGAGAAACAACCTCTTTTAATTTTAACTCTATTTTTTTAATTGAGTTTGTTGGTTCTGCATTAGTATTAACAATGCAAAATCTTCCATATTCAAGATCTTCAAGTTCTTGGAAATTATTAGGAAAAACCGGCCCTGGATAAACAAGATTATCATATTGAAAATCTATGTGTAAATGTCCTAAGGCATAGTAATCTGCAGGAGGAAGTTTGGAGGTTTCTAAAGAATCTATTGGCAGAGTTCCTTTTGCCTTGTCAATTATTGTATGAAGCATAACTACCCTAAACATTCCAGGAGAGTCATTCAGAACAGCTCTTCTCAAGTCTGCTATTTCTAAACCAGAAGTTTTTCCCGGATAACCATAAATCGCAATTCCTTTGTAAATTGTTGGATTTAGAATTATTTTTCCTTCTCTTTCTTCAAAATTTCCAACATTTTTGCAAAATCCTGCTTTTTCAAGAACATCAAGGAATGTTTTTCCAGAAACAGAATAATCATGAGAGCCTGCAATGAGGAAGCAAGGAATTTTCGCATCATGCAATCTTCTGAATTCTGCAAAAGTTTCTTTAAGAACATCTATTTGAGGAAAAGCAGAGTCAAATAAATCTCCTGAAATTAAAACAAAATCTACTTTCTCTTTTATGCATATTTCTAATGCTTTTTTGAATGATTGGGTGTTTAATTCCTGAAGGGGCTGCTGTTTCCATCCGCCCAAATGAACGTCTGCGAGATGTGCAAATTTTACCATTTTATTTCTATAAATTTAGAAGTACGAAGGGAGTATATAAAATTGATTGTGATTTTATTCAACAAAATTATTTCATTAACCAATAGTTCTTATTTCTATAAGATATTGTTGAAAAAGTTTGCTAATTCTTCTCTGAATAATACGACTGCAGCCAATATTCCTAATAACAAAAGAAGTAAGAAAACAAAGATTATGGTTATTGTTTTTCCTGCTGATTTTGGTTTTGCATCATATTTTGAAACTTTCTGAACAACTTTTGAAGGTGATTGCGTAATAGATTGAGCAGAAGATTGAACTGATTGCTTGACTGGCTGTGTCTGTGCAACTGGCTGACCGAAAAATTGGGGAGTTTGCAATTCCTGAACAGCATCTTCAATATCTTCTTTTGAGTAGCCTGCATTATAAAAACTCATCATTGCTTTTTGAAGGGGTTCATTTCTTGCAAGAGCTGCTTTTAATCCACCCACAATTTCTTCTTTTGCCATTTTATTTAAATGGTTTATACAAAATCTTTTTCCCAAAAGGGAAACGACTGAATTTATGAGGGTCTGATTTTAGTTTTGCCATTGTAAAATATAAATTATGCCTAAATTATTGGTTTCTTTATTTTATAAAGATTAATGTAAGATAGTTTAAAAATTGTTTTATGCAGTAAAAATTCACAATTTCAAGATCTTGCCATTGCTAGTAAGATGAGAGGTTTCACCGAATTTGTATCCCAATTCAGAGGCAAGTCCTATCAATGGGGCTTCTTGCTGCATTGTTCCATGGACAGGAATTATATGTTTTGGTTTTAGAAGTCTTATCAGATCTCTCATATCTTCTCTACTTCCATGGCCATGAACATGAACATCTAATTGAAGTCTTACACCGATTCTTTTTAGTTTATTATCCATTTTATCTCTCGCAGCAATATTTATCGGTGTTGGAATTATAGATGAAGAAAATATTAAATTGTCTCCTTCTCTGAACTTAAAGGGAGTTTCTCCCCTCACAATTCTATCTAAAATTGAATTTTCTTCTGCTTGATGTCCTGTACAAACAATAAAATATTTTTCTCGGTTGTTTTCTACTTTTCTGAGAAAAGAGTTTACTTGTCTGTTATATTTCAGAAGAGTTATATCTTTTTTAAAAGGGCATTTTTTAACTGCTATAGCTGCATTCACATATTTGTAAAGTCCGCGCCCAATAAATACAATTTCTCTTTTTGTTTTTTTTGCAAACTCAACTATGCTGTTTAATCTTTCTATATGTGAAGAAAAAGTTGTCACGAACATTGCTTTTTTTGAATATTTTACTTTTGAAATAGCTTCTTCAATAAGATGTTTTGCAATTGTTTCGCTTCCTGGTTTTTTTTCTGTTCCAGAATACAATGCATCTATAACAAGAACATTTACTTTTTTCTTTCCAAGCTCACTAAATCTTCTATAGTTTGGCGGAGAACCCATTGTAGGCTTATTATCAAATTTAAGATCCAAGCCATAAAAGAATATTCCTTTGGATGTGTGCAAAGCTAAAAAAACACAATCTAAAGTAGAGTGCGTGGCATGAATAAATTCTGCCTTGTAAGTTTCAGATTTTCCCTTAATCGGATGCGTGGAATTTGGCTGAATAATTTTAAGGGGATTGGTAAGTTTTATTCCTTCGTCTTCTAACAGGGTTCCCAAAACTTTCATTGTGAAAGGTGTTGCAAAAATAGGAACTCCTGGATATCTTTTAATAAGATAAGGCAATCCCCCAACATGGTCTAAATGAGCGTGACTGATAAAAATCGCCCTTACTTTATCTCTCCATTCAATTTTATCAAGAATTCTGTCATCAGGAATTGCTCCAAATTGTCTAAGTTTTTCTTCTGTGTATTTTTGCTCGACTCGTTTTATCTCTTCTCCTCTTTTAAAACGATGTGCGTAATTTAAAAGGTGTTCTTCCTGAAGCTCAACTATTCCGGGAATATGAAGTCCAATATCAAATATAAAAACATCATCTCCAACGCGCACAGCTGTCATATTCTTTCCAACTTCCTCAGATCCGCCTATTACACAAACTTCCATTTTGAATGAATTCCCTATTTTTAGTAATAGATAGAAATATTGGTTTAAAAACTCTTTCTGTTGGAAGCAAGAATAAAATTATAAAAACTCTTTTTTATTATAAATATCATGAAAGCATTGAAACCGAGTCTTAGAGAGAAAAAGCGATATCTCCTTATTAACGGGAAAATAAAAGATATTGAAAAATCTGTGCTCGAAGGCATAGGAATTTTAGGAATGTCAAAAACAGCATTGAAATTAATTGAATTAAAAGGAGAAAAAGCAATAATTTCTGTAAATCGTGGGGCTGTTGATTCTGTTCGGGCTTGCTTTGCAATCTGGCCTGAAAGAATAGAAGTTAAAAGGGTGTCTGGAACTCTAAAAGGATTAAGAAAAAAAGCTTAGAAAATGTTTATTTCAAAAGAATCTGAAAATGTTTCCGATCTGTTTCTATCAAATAACATAGAAAAAGATTTGGATAAGGGTCAGCATTTTTTAATCGACTCTGAAATAATTGAGAAAGAAGTGGCTCTTGCAAAAATCTCTAAAAAGGACAAAATAATAGAAATCGGTGCCGGAGAAGGAAATCTTACAACAAAATTAGCACAAAAAGCAGGAAAAGTGCTTGCTTTTGAAATTGATAAAAGATATGCTGAAAAATTAGGGGATTTGAAAGAGAAACAGAATAATCTGGAAATTATATATGATAATGCTTTTAATTATTCCTGGAAAGGCTATGCAAAAATCGTTTCCAATATTCCTTATTTTATTTCAGAGCAATTAATAAAAAAATCAATAGCAGATGAAATTCCCGAGATTGTGCTGATAGTTGGAGAAAATTTTAAGAAAATTTTGGAAGAAAACAAGTCAAAAATGGGTATTATTTCTAATTTATTTTATAATATTAATTTTACATTAGAAGTAGATAAAAAGTGCTTTTCACCCCCTCCAAAAAATAATTCTTGGTTGATAAGGCTTGAAAGCAAAAAGAAATTATCTTTTGAGGAATCGCTTTTGGCTTCTATTTTGAAGAAAAACGGGAAAATAAAAAATGCACTGCTTTATTCTTTAGTTGAAAGAGGAAAAACCAAAAGAGAATCAAGAAAAATAATAGAGGATATGGGCTTTTCAAAACAAGTATTAGAAAAGCCAATAAGCAGAATTACAGGGAGATTTTTAATAAGATTAGCTAAAAATTTGGAAAAATTAACTTTCACAATCAAGCGAAAACCTTTTAAATAAATTAAATTTTAGTTTTTGATAAGAAGAAGAAAATAGAGTAAGTTTATTATAAGATTTTCTTAAATTAGAAAAAATGGAAATGCCTATAGATATGCAACATCAAGCCATGGGCTATGATAGAACTGCGACAATGTTTTCTCCTGAAGGGACAATTCTTCAGGTTGAATATGCACAAAAAACAGTCAGATTAGGTAGTTCTAGCATAGGAATGATTTGTTCAGACGGAGTTTTTTTAATGGCTGACAAAAGATTAAAGGACACCCTTATAGCTGAGACACTTGCGCACAAGATTTACGAAATTGATTTACATCTAATAGTCAGCACAGCAGGAATTGTTTCTGATGCAAGAATTCTTATTGAAAAAGCCCAGGTTGTCGCTCAACAACATAGAATAGTTTATGATTCCCCTATAGAACCAGAAGTTATAATAAAAGATCTTTCAAATTTAAAACAACAATTCACTCAATATGGTGGAGCTAGGCCGTTTGGAGTTTCTTTAATGCTAGCCGGAATTAATAACAAAAAGCCGGAACTTTATACAAGTGATGTAACTGGAAATTATTTTGCTTATTACGCAAACGCTATCGGAGAAAATGACGAAAAAATAAAGGAAAAACTTCGCGAAAAATACAAAAAGGATAATATTATTAAAAAAAATGCAAAAATCGCTTTGGATATATTTAGAGAAGTTCAAGGTAAAAATTTTGACCTTGCCCGTTTTGAATTAGTTTATATTAAAAGTGAAGAAGGAAAACTTAAAAGATTGATTAAGGGGGAAATAAGTGATTTTATTAAGTAAGATGGTTCAAACTACTGCGCGATTAAAAAAATTCGGTAAAAATTTTGAAATTATTGTTGACCTTGAAAAAGCACTTAAATTCAAAAAAGGAGAATCTTCTGACAGAAATTTTCTAGAAATAGATAAAATTTTTAGTGACTCAAAAAAGGGTTTGAATGCTTCTTCAAAAGATATGGAAGAAGCTTTTGGAACAATCGATATAAATTCTGCTGCTGAAAAAATAATAAAAGAAGGAGAAATTCTTTTAAATCAGGATTATAGAGAGGAAGAAAAAGAAAAGAGAATTAATCAAATTGTTGATTTCTTAACAAAAGGTGCTGTTGATCCTCAAACAGGAAATCCGCACACGCCTGAAAGAATTAGAAATGCTTTAGAACAAACTCAAATAAATCTAAAAAAAATTCCAATAGAAGAGCAGATTAAAGAAATTATTGAAAAATTAAGTAAGGTTCTTCCAATAAGACTCGAAACAAAAAGAATAAAAATAACTATTCCTGCAATTCATACTGGAAAAGCTTACGGAGTAATAAATCCATATAAAGAAAAAGAAAACTGGCTAAATAATGGTGATTTGGAAGTTATTGTTTCAATTTTTGCAGGAAACCAGCTTTTTTCATTTTATGACAAATTAAATTCAGTAACTCATGGTTCTGCAATAACAGAAGAGATAAAAGATGAAAGATAAAAATAATAGAGAAATTGTAATTCCCGGAGAAGTTATCGCGAAGGGACAAGATTATCTTCCTGGAGAAGGAACTGAAAAAATTGGAGAAGAAATTATAGCTATAAGATACGGACTAGCTGAAGAATTCAATCGGCTCATAAGAGTAATTCCTTTGTCTGGAGTTTATCAGCCAAGAAATGGAAATGTGATTATTGGCGAGGTTGAGAACATCACTTTTTATGGATGGGTAATCGGATTAGATGCTCCAGAAGATGCGTTTTTGCCTCTTCAAGAAGTTCCAAAATATGTGAGCAAGGACGGATTAAGCGATGTTTTTGATATAGGAGATATGGTCGTAGCAAAAATTGTTGGCATAACAAATCGGGGAATAGATTTAACTGTAAAAGGCAGGGGGCTTGGAAAAATAGACGGGGGAATTATTATGCAAATAAATCCAAGCAAGGTACCGAGGATTATAGGAAAAGAAGGAAGTATGATAAATCTTATAAAAAAGGAATCTAATTGTGACATTACTGTTGGACAGAATGGCTTAATTTGGATAATAGGAGATGAAATTGAAAATGAACTTTTAGTAAAAAAAGCCGTAAACTTTATTGCAGAAAGATCTTTTGCCCAAGGTTTAACTGATGAAATACAAGAATGGTTTGAAAAAGAAAAACATTCTGATAAGGAGTATAAAAAATGACAGCGTTTAAAAGACCTGATGGAAGAAAAATTGAAGAAACAAGAAAAATGCAAGCTAAAGTCGGAGTTGTACCAAACGCAGATGGAAGCGCAATGTTTTCATTTGGAGACACAATCGCAATAGCTGCTGTTTATGGTCCTAAAAAAATGCATCCGCAGCATCAGCAAAATCCTGAAAAAGGAACATTAAGATGCAATTACGGTATGCTTAGTTTTTCTGTTACAGAAAGAATTCGGCCTGGTCCAAGCAGAAGAAGTACAGAAATAAGCAAGATAACAGAATGGGCTCTTGAACCAATTCTTATGATAAAAAAATATCCAAACATGGTCATAGACGTGCACATAAATATTCTTCAAGCTGATGCTTCAACAAGATGCGCGGGAATTAATGCGGCTGCTCTTGCCCTTGCGCAAGCAGGTATTCCTATGAAAAGTTTAGTATCAAGTGTTTCAATAGGTAAGTTAGATAAACAACTTGTTGTAGATTTAACCAAAGAAGAAGAAGATTGGGAAGAAGGAGAAGGCTCAACAGATATTCCAATCACAATGACTCCCCGGGGTGAGATAACACATATTCAATTAGATGGAAGAATTACTTCAAAAGAATTAAAAGAAGCTATTGAACTTGCACGAAAAGCAGGAAAAGAAATTTACGAAGTCCAGAAAAAAGCATTAAAGGAGTCGTTGAAATAAAAATGGAAACTTCAAGATTAACAGGAAATAGAATAAAAGAATATCTTTCACAAGGAAAAAGATTTGATGAAAGAGGTTTGGAAGAGTTTAGAAAAATAATTGTGGAAAAAAACATTTCAAAAAAAGCAGAAGGTTCTGCAAGAGTCAAAATAGGAAATACAGAGGTTATTGTTGGAGTTAAACTTGATGCTTCGGCACCATATCCTGATTCTCCAGACAAAGGAAATTTAATGGTAACGGCAGAATTGCTTCCTTTAAGCTCAGAAAGATTTGAAAGCGGACCTCCAAGATTTCCTGCAATTGAAATTGGAAGATTAATTGATCGAGGAATAAGAGAAAGCAAATTCATCGAATTGGAAAAATTATGCATAAAAGAAGGAGAAAAAGTCTGGTCAATTTTCATAGATATTTATCCTATAAACGACGACGGAAATTTAATTGATGCTGCAGGAATTGGCGCCATAATTGCATTAAAAACAGCCAGATTGCCAAAATATGATGAAAAAGCTGAAAGAGTTGTTTACGGAGAATTTACAGACAAAAAAATACCTCTTTCAAAAAATATTCCAATAATTATAACTGCCCACAAGATAGGAGATAATTTAATTGTGGATCCGACGCTTGAAGAAGAAGATGTTAGTGATTTAAGAATTACCATCGGTGGATCTGTAAACGGAACTATTTTTTCATTGCAAAAAGGTAATTCAAAGGAAATAAGTATAGAAGATATGCATAAAATTTTAGATTTCACTGAAAAAACTAGAAAAAAAGTTTTTTCCGAAATAGAAAAATATTTAGATTAACACTAAAAATTAAATCATTTAAAAGATTAATATAAAATGCCTGAACCAAAATTAAAAGACAAATTAACAAAATATGAAACAGCGAGGATAATCGGAGCAAGAGCTCTGCAGATTGCAATGAACGCACCACTTTTGGTGAAATTAAGCAAAGAAGAATTAGAAAAAATACAATATGACGCCTTGAAAATAGCTGAAATTGAATTGGAATCTGATGTTCTCCCTATTTCTGTTAAAAGGCCATTTCCAAAAAGAAAAGAAGAGAAACTGAAAAGAGTTAAAGAATATGCGAGTGATGAAAAATTGGAAAAGAAGATGTCTCAAGAAGAGGAAGAAATTGCAAAAGAGGGAGAAATTATGGGTCTTGTTAATCCTGAAGAAGAGGCAGAAGAAATTTCTGAAGAAGTTAAAGAAGAGGAATAATTTTCCTAAATTTATCTTGTGAATTCAATAAAGTATATAAATCCTTTTTTATTTTTTCTTAGATGGTTGTAATAAAGAAAGTGTCTGCTAAGCACATTCTAAATTCATCTAAGGAAAAAACAATTTTTGTTTCTATTGACACAAATGTTGGAAGGTTTTTTTCCAGTGCACCAACGGGAAAATCAACAGGGAAATTTGAAGCAAAATCCTACAAACAAGATCTTGAAAAAGATATAGAAACTCTGAAAAAATTTTCAGATTATTTTTCTGAAGAGAATATAGATGATTTCAACGATTTGAGGAGAATAGAAGACATTGTTGAAGGCCATGTTGGAGCAAATACTATTTTTGCGCTTGAATCTGCTGTTCTTAAGGCTCTTGCAAAAGAAAAGAAAAAAGAAGTGTGGGAAATAATTAATTCAAACGCCGCAAAAAGGAAAAAATTTCCAAGAATTGTTGGAAACTGTGTTGGGGGAGGAAAACATTCAAAAGGAAAAAGACCGGATTTCCAAGAGTTTCTTTTGATTCCAAAAACAAATTCTGTTAAAGATGCATTTGAAATTTTAAAAAAAGCCAAAAAAGAATTAGTTTATTTGCTTAAGGAAAAAGATGAAAATTTTGATAATAAAAAAAATTGCGAAGATGCCTGGGAAACTTCTTTGAATGAAAAAGATGTTCTTGATATTTTAAAATCTCTTAAATTACCTTTTGGATTAGATATTGCTGCATCCAGTTTTTATAAAAGAAAAAAGTATCATTATCAAAATCCCCCTCTTCAGAGAACAAAAGATGAACAATTTTCCTATGTTTCAAATATTCTAAAAAATTTTGGATTGATTTATGTTGAAGATCCTTTTGAAGAAGAAGATTTCGAAAGTTTTGCGCAACTTCATAAGAAATTTCCAGAAGCATTAATAGTGGGGGATGATTTAATTGTTACAAATTATAAAAGGCTTGAAAAAGCAATTGGGCTTAAAAGCATTAATGCTTTAATTGTAAAACCAAATCAAAACGGCTCTTTGATTGAAGTAAATAGAATATGCCAGCTTGCAAAAAAGAACAACATCCAAATAGTTTTCTCTCATAGAAGCGGAGAAACAGAAGAAGATATTCTTGCTGATCTTGCTTTTGGCTTTCAGGCTGATTTTTTGAAAACAGGAATAACTGGAAAAGAAAGAGAAATTAAAATAAAGCGACTGATTGAGATTGAAAGAAAATTGAAATAAGTTCCAAGAATTAGCCAACAGCCACCACAAAACTTTTTAAATGCAAATCTCTCTGAATTTCAATGGATACTGAAGAAAAACTTAAAGAAAAGGTTGAAAAAGAAAATTTAGAAAAATCCAAAAAAATTTCTGAAAAGAAAGAGAAAAAATCCGAGAAAATTGCAGAAGCCGAATCCCTTCCAAAAGAAAAAAGCCTTGAAGAAAAGAAAAAAGCCCTCTTAAAGAAAGCAGAAGAGCTTCTAAAGAAAATAGATAAGACAAAAACAGAAGATCTTAAAGAAAAAGTCAAAATAGAAAAAAAAGAGATGTTGATTCCTCTTGAAAATTATGTTAAAGCAGGAATTTATCTTGGAACAAGAGTTGTAACTCCTGATATGAGGCAATTTGTTTATAGGAGGCGTGCAGACGGGCTTGCCATTTTAAATACAGATTTAATTGATAAAAAACTTAGAGAAGGAATAGAATTTCTTTCAAAATTTGCCCCTGAAGACATAATTCTTGTTTGTAAAAGAGAGGTCGGATGGAAAGCTGCGAAAAAATTCGGTGAGATTGCCGGTATAAGAGTCTTCACAAAAAAATATCCTGCAGGAATTCTTACAAATAAACAACTTCCTGATTTTTTTGAAAATGAATTAACAATGATTACTGATTCTTGGGTTGATAAAAACGCATTAAATGATACTCTAAAAGTAAATAAAAAAGTCTTCATGATTTGCGATACAAATAATTTTTTTAGGGGTGCAAATCAATTTATTCTAGGAAACAACAAAAGCCCAAGAAGTCTTGGACTTATCTTTTATCTTTTGGCTCAAGGTTATTGCAAAAAAAGAGGAATTAAAGCAGAAATTCCTGACCTTGAATGGTGGACAGGAGAGTTAGAAGAGCAAGGAAAAGAAGTTCGACAAATTCCTCAAAAAAGAAGTAATAAAAAATTTAAATTTTAAACCACAACCAACTTTTCTCAGGCTTACTTCCATAAGTTACCTTAACAAGAACATAATTTCCTTTAAGTTTTTTTCCGTGAAGAACAAATTCAATTTTCTTGCTGTTCCAAAATTTTAATTCATAAGTTCCCTTATCCCAAATTTTCACAATTCCTTTTCCATATCCTTGTTTTATTTCGCCTTGAAATTTTGCATATTCTAAAGGATGATTTTCAACCTGAATTGCAAGTCTTTTTACATTTTTTACCTTCGGTGGTTCTTTTGGAATTGCCCAGCTTTTTAGAACTTTATTTCTTTGAAGACGAAGGTCCCAATGCAGATGTGATGCATGATGCTTATGAATTACAAAAATTAATTTTTTAGTTTTAGAAATTTTTGGTTTTGGTTCTGGTGTTTTTTTAAAATTTCTTTTGGTTTTGTATTGGGAAAGAGACATATATTTTTTAAGATACTTAATCTTATAAATATTAAGATTGATATTTTAGACATGCTCAACTCGTCAATGCTTTATCCAGAATATGAAGTAGCAGTCTATTCTGTTATTCAAGAATATAGATATTTGCAAGAATTAAATCCACGACATGAATTATTAAGTTTAGTAAGGGATGTTGGTTGTAATAGATTTAAAATAACAAAAGAGTTTTCTAAAAAATATGATAAAAGAGACGGTATGAGGGGTCTTGAGCATCGTATTCATCTTCTACAGAATTATCGAGAAAGTCTTAGAAATGCGGCAATTCAAGAAAATGATGCTTTATGTAAAGAAGAAGAGAAAATTTTGAGAATTATTAACGAAAAGAATAAGTAAAAAATTAAAAATATTTTATTTATTTTTTGGGATTTCGTTTATAAGAGAAATTAAAGATTACAAAATAAAAAGAAATACAAATCCCGACGAAAAAAATTAAAAAAAACTACGAAACATTTATAAATCTAAATATTTCTAAGGTTATGTTAACTAAGATGAGTGCCTTAAAAATGTGCATAGCATACTTGAATTGCATTAAGGTATGAAGTATGTAGAAGCAGTCACTTAGTTATTTTTCTTAAAATACTTTAGAAGAATGGTTCTTAATGGAATGTAAATTCCACAACGTTTCGTTCAATTCAAATAAATTAGCCAATAGTAGGAGAAAGCAATTGTAAATCCAGTTGATCCTGCTGGCGGCTGCGGCTCTTTGGTTTGCGCTTAGACATGCAAGTTATTTCTCCATGTTCTTTAGAATCTGGAGGAAAGCGAACTGCTCAGTAACACGTAGCTAACCTGCCCTTAGGTCAGGGATAACCTTGGGAAACTAAGGCTAATACCTGATAAGAGTGAATTTTCTGGAATGAATTCACACTCAAACTTGGGCCTAAGGATGGGGCTGCGGTGGATTAGGTTGTTGGCGGGGTAACTGCCCACCAAGCCTGTGATCCATAAGGGCTCTTAGCGGAGAGGCCCTGAGAGGGAATCTGAGACACTATTCCCAGCCCTACGGGGTGCAGCAGTTAGGAATAATCTGCAATGCGCGAAAGCGTGACAGTTTGAGCCAGAGTGCTTCTCATTGAGAAGCTTTTGCCAAGTGTAAAAAGCCTGGCGAATAAGGACTGGGCAAGACTAGTGCCAGCCGCCGCGGTAATACTAGCGGTCCAAGTCGCAGCCACATTTATTGGGTCTAAAACATCTGTAGCTTGTTAGGTGAGTTTCTCGTGAAATCCCAAGTCTTCAGCTTGGGGCGCGCGAGAAGTACTGCCTGGCTAGAGACCGGAAGGCGTAAGAAGTACGTTCAAAGTAGCGGTAAAATGTATTAATCTTGGACGGACTTACAACAGCGAAGGCATCTTACGAGGACGGTTCTGACAGTAAAGGATGAAGGCTAGGGGCGCAAAACGGATTAGATACCCGTGTAGTCCTAGCAGTAAACACTGCACACTAAACATCAGTACCTCCTCGAGAGGTATTGGTGCTGTAGCGAAGGCGAAGAGTGTGCTACCTGGGAAGTATAGCCGCAAGGCCGAAACTTAAAGGAATAGGCGGGGAGATACTACAACGAGTGACGCGTGCGGTTCAATTAGATTATACACCGTGAACCTCACCAGGAGCGACAGCAGAATGAAGGTCAGTCTGAAGGGCTTACCTGACACGCTGAGAGGAGTTGCATGGCCGACGTCAGCCTGTGCCGTGAGGTGACCTGTTAAATCAGGTAACAGGCGAGACCCACATCTCTATTTACTACGTGTACAATAGAGAGATTGCCGTGGTAACGCGGATGAAAGTGTGGGCCACGTTAGGTGAGTACAGCCCGAATCCCCTGGGCTACACGCGCGCGGCAATGGTGGATACAGTGGGACGCAACTCCGAGAGGAGAAGCTAATCTCATAAAGTCCATCTTAGTTCAGATTGCAGCCTGAAACTCGGCTGCATGACGCTGGAATTCGTAGTAATCGTTTGTTATCAGCGAACGGTGAATATGTCAATGTCTCTTGCACTCACTGCCCGTCAAACCAACCAAGTTATGCTATGGTGAAACTCTTTTGAGGAGAACCTTGGTATGGCAAGGTAGGTTAAGTCGTCACAAGGTATCTGTAGGGGAACCTGCAGATGGATCACCTCCTAATTTTTTATATGGAGAAAAATCTAAAATTAAGAAAATGCTAAAAATTGCATCTACATACCCATCTTAGAGGTAATAAAATCAGAAAAAATTTAAAAACCGTTAAGGGCTCGAATAACAAATAGAAAAAATTGTATTTTATTAAGGGCCTGTAGTCTAACGGCAAAACACCTCGTTTGCACACAGACGAGAAAACATTGCGTTTCACGTATGTTTTTTTGACTCTGTCAAAAACCGAGGAGCTCCGTGTTCAATTCACGGCAGGTCCATTTCAAAATTTCTGATATCTCTAAGATAACTTAGTTAATTAAAATTTGAAGAAAACATTACAAATCATATTCAACAAATCAGTTGAAATTTGGTGATGGAGATTTTCCATTATCATTTTGAGAACAAATTATGTTCAATGAGATAAGCAGAGAAATTCACTAGATGAATTGTGTTTCATCTTGAAGGTAAAATCTTATTTACGCTGTTAGACGGATAGCTTGGTTTTGGTTCTGATGAAAGACGTGGCAAGCTGCGATAAGCTTGGGGGAGTTGCATGCAAACTTTGATCCCAAGATTTCTGAATAATCCTGAAAAGGAAAGACACGCCGGGAATTGAAACATCTTAGTACCGGCAGGAAAAGAAAACAAAAAGTGATTCCCTTATTAGCAGAGAGCGAAAAGGGAAGAGGGCAAACTGAATCTTTTCTCGAAAGAGAGATAGAGATGTGGTGAGCAATCGCATTCTAAGTCATGAATTCGAATTTCCCTGGAATGGGAAGCCCTAGAGGGTGATAGCCCCGTAGAAAAAAATGATATGAATTTTGCTCAAAGAGTAGGGCTCCCTGAATTGGGGGTCTGAATACGGCAGGATTAACTGCCAACCCTAAATATAACCAAAGTCCGATAGCGCAATAGTACCGCGAGGGAAAGCTGAAAAGTACCCTTGATAGGGTGTGAAAAGACTTGAAATCTAACAGTTACAGTTTGTTACTGCTTCAGACGATTTTTGAAATTGTCATGGGGTTGTAACGTACGTTTTGAAGAACGGGCCAGGGAGTTTATTTGCGTGGCAAGGCTAACTTTCTATGAAAGGTAACCGAAGCGAAAGCAAGTCTGAAAAGGCGAAAGTCACGCGAAAAAGACCTGAAGCCAGGTGATCTATTCATGGATAAGGTGAAGTCTCTCGAAAGGGGGATGGAGGCCTGAACCGCTGTTGTGTACATGCACTTGGATGATCTGTGAATAGGGGTGAAAAGCCTATCTAACCTGGCGATGGCTGGTTCCTGCTGAAATATGCCTTCGTATAGTCCTGTTTAGTTCATCGACGGTGTAAAGTACGGATAAAATTTGCAGGGGCTAAAGCTTACGGAATTTTTTCCAACTCAGAAGCTGCCGATTGCATAAAACAGGAAACAGGAGCGGTATGTAAGATACTGTTCCGAGACCGGAACAACGGAGACTAGAGTTAAGGTCCCAAAATTTATGCTAAGTGTATCGAAAGGCGTCTTGAACCTGAGACATTGGGGATGTAAGCTTAGAAGCAGCTATCATTTAAAGAAAGCGTAACAGCTCACCTATCGAGGCTCTGGGCCCTGAAAATGGACGGGGCTAAGCATAGTACCGATACTCTAGCGGCTCTCAATTGAGAGTTCGGGTAAGCAGGCGTGCTTTTTGTGTAGAAGCTTCTTCGAGAGAAGGAGTGGAACGAAAAGCAATGAGAATCCTGGTGGTAGTAGGATGAGATTTTCCTGAGAACGGAAAACGTCGAAAGGGTAAGGTTTCCTTGGCAATATATGTTAGCCAAGGGTTAGTCAGTACCTAAGTTGTGTCTTAACTGAGCATGACGATGGAGGACAGGTTAATATTCCTGTACTAATTAGTTCTTACAGAATGCAAATCGCTTAGGGATAAGTAAGCATCCGGAAGGATGTTTTGGTAAAGAAATGGAAGGAGCGTAATGCTGAGATCTTTATGAATTTGCTAAACAAAATTGCTGATTCCTAGAGCCAGTGAAAAGTTTGCATTATTTGGATTAATTAACTGTACCCATAACCGGCACTGGTGCCCTAGCTGAGAAGGCTAAGACGTGAAAGGTGAAACCAACTAAGGGAATTCGGCAAATTGGTCCTGTAGCTTCGGCTCAAGGGATGTCTATCTTTGTTTTTTTGTTTGCAAGAACTAGGAAGCATCGGTAGATCACAGTAACAAAGATGGCCCGACTGTTTACCAAAAACGTAGCCAAGTGCTAAGCTGAAAAGCCTTGTATACTTGGTGAGGCCTGCCCAGTGGTGGTGTGTCAAACTCTTTTTCAAGGGAGCTAAACCCCATCAAACGGCGGGGGTAACTATGACCCTCTTAAGGTAGCGTAATGCCTTGTCGTCTGAATGGCGACGTGCATGAATGGCTTAACGAGGTTGTCACTGTCCCTAGTTGGAACCTTCTGAACACACTTCGTGGTGAAAAGGCCACGGACGCCTAGTGGGAAGTTAAGACCTTGTGGAACTTTACTGCAACTTGTTGTTGTAATTTTATGAAGAACACATAGAATAGGTAGGAGCGTCGAAGTCGTAATTTCGGTTGCGATGGAGCGATCATGTAATACTACTTGTTTTTTTTAGAATTGCTAACTTCTTGTAAGGACAGCAGCAGGCGGGCAGTTTGGCTGGGGCGGCGCCCTGTCGAAAAAATATCGATAGGACCCAAAGACAAGCTCATCCAGCTTGGAAATCTGGAGATGAGTGCGAAGGCAAAAGCTTGTCTGACTGTATTCTGAAAAGCAAGGAATGCAGGCTCGAAAGAGTGGCTTAGTGAACCCACATGCTCTTTTAATAGGAGCTGTGTCTGATAGAAAAGTTACCCCAAGGATAACAGGCTTGTCGCCCCCGATAGTCCATATTGACGGGGCGGTTTGGTACATCGCTGTCGGCTCTACCTATCCTGCGCGTGCAGAAGCGTGCAAGGGTGTCGGAGTTCACGCATTAAAAGGTATCGTTAGCTGGGTTAAGAACGTCGCGAGACAGTTTGTATAATATCTACTAGGTGTGTTGTTGTCTGAGTGGAACGAGCTTGTAGTACGAGAGGAACCAGGCTCGGATGCCTCTGGTGAGCAGTTGTCATATGGCAGGCTGCATAGCTACGCATTGTGTGGATAAGAGCTGAATGCATCTAAGCTCGAAGCCATTCGCAAAACGAGACAACTAAGGCCGTTGTAGAAGACAACGTTGATAGAGTTGGGATGTAAGGCAGAAGCTTCGGCGACTGTTTCAGTCCACAACTACTAAAAGCCTCAACCATAGTATTTTATCTTCTAATAAATATGAATTTCTCTGCTTATTGATTTGTTGAAATTTTTCTTAACCAACACATTTAAATATGTCTAAAATCATATTTTTTTGCTGTTAGAATGTTTAGACTGTATTGTATTAATTCTGATGGTACAAATAAATGTTGACAGAAATTCTAAGAAATTTCGTCAACGAAGCTTGTAAAAAGCATTGTAAGGAGGAAGCATATCATGAAAGTTTACGTAGGAAATCTGCCTTTTACCATTGACAGTGAAAAATTGAAAGGACTTTTTTCACCTTATGGTGAGATTGAAGAAGCCACAGTTATAAGTGACAAATTTTCAGGCAGATCAAAAGGTTTTGGTTTTGTTACCTTTAAGGATGATAAAGAAGCTGAAAAAGCAATAAAAGCAATGAATGACAAAGAAGCCGATGGAAGAAAACTTAAGGTTAATGAAGCAAGACCAATGGAAGAAAGGCCACCAAGAAGATCTAGTGGAGGTGGAAGAGATTTCAGCGGTGGATCAAGAAGAAGATTTTAATTTGGCCTAAAAATATTTTATTTTTTATTTTATTTTTTATAAAGAATTCTTTTTAATATATATTTTTTAAAGTATATATTTCAGTGTTATATTGTATAATGGAAATTTTTATTCTAAACCGTCAAATTTAAAAATCCAATTTTATTGGATTTTGTGTAAGTCGGGTAGTTAACTTCGGAATTCAGGCATTGGTTTGCCAGATATCGGAAAAAAAAGCGATATTGAATTCTCCCTTCGGGACTTCGCGACCAGCAATGTTCGCGTCGTGAGGAAGGTCCGCCCACTTGCTGAAGAATTATAACTTCAGTACTATCGCAAAGATAGAGTTACCTTTTGAAAAAAAGGTTGTTGCGAGATAAGGCAATGTCACAGAAACGACACAGCTTTCACCTAGCTATGAAACTTGAGTGGAGCGTTAAGTGAAAGATTTGATGAAACGGGCATCCTGACTAGTGAAAGGCTATACGCCGCTTAGTTAAATGTTAACACGTTCGGTTTGCTTTCGGTCAAAAAAGGCCAAAAGTCTTCGAACAAGATTCGAAGCCTAAAGAAAAACAACGAACGACAGAAGGTGGCCTATTCCCGACTTACAAATATTTTTTAATTGAAATTTCTATTAAGATAAATGAAAATCAAAAGAACGACATTAAAAATAGTTCTGCTTATTATTTTGATAATGATAATTTTTGTAATATTCTATAAAATTTTCTTAAGTGAACCAGATAAAGTTTGCATTGAAGACAAAAAATGTTTTAATATTGAAATTGCAGACACAAACGAAAAAAGAACCCTGGGATTAAGCAATAGAAATTTTCTTGAAGAAAACCAGGGGATGTTATTTGTTTTTGAAGAAGAAATTATTCCTGGATTTTGGATGAATAGCATGAATTTTCCAATAGATATAATCTGGATTAATAAGAAATTTAATATTGTGGGAATTGAAAAAAATCTCCAGCCTTGCAATTCTGATTTTTGCCAGATTTTTTATTCTCCCGAAGAGATAATATATGTTCTTGAAATAAATTCCGGATTTTCTGAGCAATATGGATTTGAGATTGGGAATAAAATTCTCTTAAAATAAGCTATTCAGAAAGTCTTTTAAAAGTGCATATTCTTCAATTAATTGAAGGGATCATAGCTCAGCGGGAGAGCACATGACTGAAGCTCATGGTGTCCTGGGTTCGACTCCCAGTGGTCCCATTTTTCAAAAACATTTATAAAAGAGAGATTATTATTGAATATTATAATTCAAAAAGAGGATTAAATGGCTGATAAAAAAAATCTTAATTCGATAAGCTATGTTTTTGGAGTTTTAAGTATAATTTTTGCTTTTTTCGTTCCAGGTGCAGGACTTGTTCTTGGAGTCATCGGCTTGATTCAGGGTAATAAAATAAAGCTGCAAAAAGCAAAAAGACTTAGCATAATAGGAATTGTTCTAAGTGTATTGTTTATTGCTATAGAACTAATTCTTTTTGCTAGCTCTTGGGCTGGGGACTTAAATCTTTTCCCGTCAATTTAAAATGAATATTGTTTCTCTAAAAGAAAAGCGCGCTGCAATGGAAATGTCAGTAGGAACAATGGTCACCATAGTTTTGTTGATGGTTGTTCTTGTTTTGGGAATTTTCCTTGTTCAAAGAATTTTTAAATCTGGAACAGGCGCAATTGACTCTATTGATGCTGAAGTTCAGAGCCAAATACAAAAACTATTTGCAGAAGAAGGAAGAAATGTTGCTATTTATCCCACATCAAGAGAGATTACTCTTAAAAAAGGAGATACTCCTAAAGGTTTTGCTTTTTCTGTAAAAAATACTGGTGTAGAAGAAGCCACATTTACATATATCACTACTGCAGTGGATGTTTCAAAATGTGGGAGCAGTTTTACAAAAGAAATAGCAAATAATTATCTTCTTGGAGGAGAAGGAAGTTTTAATCTTGGGGGTGGAAACACTCTTGATTTTCCTAGAATGGTAAGATTTGATATTCCTGATACTGCCCCGCCTTGTTCGATTGTTTATAATTTAGAAATTCGCAAACAAGACCAAAGTTATTCATCACCTGATATTCTTGTAACAATAAGATAGTTCTCTAAAAGAATAACTTAAATTTTTAAATCGCTTTTACCTGAATTATTTATGATAAAATTCTATAATACTCTAACAAGAAAAAAGGAAATCTTCAAACCACTTAAGGACAAAAAAGTCGGAATTTATACTTGTGGTCCTACTGTTTACGATTTTGTTCATATTGGAAACCTAAGGGCCTATACTTTTTCTGACATACTCAGAAGATTTCTTAAGATTAGTGGGTACGAAGTAAAACAAGTCATGAATATTACTGATGTTGATGATAAAACTATAAAAAGAAGCCAAGAATGTAAAGAAAATTTAAAAGAATTTACTAGAAAATATGAAAAAGCTTTTTTTGAAAATAGTAAAGAGATGAACATTGAAAAGCCAGAATTTATGCCAAGAGCCACAGAACATATAACTGATATGGTTAAAATTATCCAAAATTTGCTTAAAAAAGGAGTCGCTTACAAAACTAAAGACGGAATCTATTTTTCGATAAAAAAATTCAAAGATTATGGAAAATTATCAGGAATAAAAATAAAAAAATTAGAAGCTGGCGCAAGTAAAAGAGTCTTAAAAGACGAATATGAAAAAGAGAGTGTAAATGATTTTGCCTTATGGAAATTTTATGATAAAGAAGATGGAGATGTTTTTTGGGAAACAGATATTGGTAAAGGTCGGCCAGGCTGGCATATTGAATGTTCTGCGATGTCAACAAAATATCTCGGAAAAAGTTTTGACATGCACCTTGGAGGAATTGATTTAATTTTTCCTCATCACGAAAACGAGATAGCACAATCAGAAACCAGTTTCGGAGTAAAACCCTGGGTAAAATATTGGCTTCATAATGGTTGGATTCTTGTTGATGGAGAAAAAATGTCAAAGTCCAAGAAAAATTTTTACAAACTCAAAGATATAATAGAAAAAGGCTACGATCCCATGCATTTAAGATATTTTTTCCTTTCCGCGCATTACAGAAAACCTCTCAATTTTACGTTAGAAAGTCTTGGGGCTTCTAAAAACGCTTATGAAAAATTAAGAAATGCTTTGTCTGAATTAAGAAAATTCAAGCAGAAAACAAACAAGAAAAATATAGAACTTGCCTATAAACAATTTCTTGAATTTTTAAATGATGATTTGAATGTTCCGAGAGCATTAAGTTATATGTGGGATATTTTAAGAGAGAATAGACTTAATGAGTCTGAGAAATATGAACTTGTGCTGAAATTTGATAAAATTTTTGGGTTGAATTTAGATAAAGAAGAAAAAATTGAGATTCCAAAAGAAGTTAAGACACTTGTAGAAGAAAGAGAAAGAATAAGAAAAGAAAAAAAATTTAAAGAAGCAGATAAAATTCGAGAAAAAATTAATAAACTTGGTTTTATTATAGAAGATACAGAAAAAGGTCTTGTTATAAAAAAGAGGTAAAAGCAAAAATGCCAGGAAAAAAAATTGAGTGGTATCACGATTTTGTTAATTTAAAATATAAGCCAAAAAATAATGATATGAAAGCTTTGTTTTATTACGAGTCTGCTAAAGGAATTTCTAAAGAAGATGCTATAGGAAGAATTGCTTCTGAATCTTCAACAGGAACCTGGACAACCCTCTTTAAACTTCCTCCAAGAATGAGAAATCTTATGGCAACTGCTTATGATGTCAAAGGAAATTTTGTTAAAATTGCTTATCCCTTTGACCTATGGGAGCCGGGAAACGCTTCTCAACTTTTAAGTGGAATTGCGGGAAATATTTTTGGAATGAAAGCTATTAATAATTTAAGATTGATTGATGTTTCTCTTCCTAAAGAATATCTAAAACATTTCAAAGGTCCAAATTTAGGAATTAACGGCATAAGGAAATATTTTAAGATTTATGATAGACCTTTAACCGGAGCTGTTTTAAAACCTAAGATGGGATTTAGCGCAGAAGAACACTCTAAAATTGCATATAAAACCTGGAGGGGGGGATTTGATCTGGTTAAAGATGATGAGAATCTAACATCTACTAGCTTTAATAATTTTTACAAAAGAGTTGATTTAATGACAAAAATGAGGGATAAAATCGAGAAAGAAACAGGAGAGATAAAAGATGGTTTAATCAATATTACTTCAGAAACAAAGGAAATGATGAAAAGAGCAAAATATCTTCATGAAAAAGACTGGAAATATGCAATGATTGATGTTGTTGTTGCAGGAACAGCTGCTGTTCAAACACTTAGAGAAGTTTTGGGAGATTACAAAATGGGTATTCATGCACATAGGGCTATGCATGCTTCTTTTGATAGAAATGAAAAGCACGGAATAACAATGCAATTCCTTGCAAAGATAATGAGGACTATTGGTGTGGATCAAATTCATTCGGGAACAGCTGTTGGAAAATTAGTTGGAAAAAAAATTGAGGTTCAAAGTGTAGCAAGAACACTTCGAGAAAAAAAAGTAAAAGAAGAATTTCCATATCTTCTCGAGCAGGAATGGCATTCTATAAAACCTGCTTTTCCTGTTGCTTCTGGAGGTATACATCCTGGATTGATTCCAGATGAATTGGAAATTTTCGGAAAAGATTTGATTCTTCTCATTTCAGGAGGAATTCATGGACATCCTCGAGGTACAGAAGCAGGAGCAAGAGCTTCAATGCAGGCAATAGAAGCAGTGAAAAAAGATATTTCGCTTGAAGAATATTCAAAAACACATCCAGAATTAAAAGAGGCCCTTCAAAAATGGGGAAGATTAAGACCAAAATAAAAATATAAATATAAAAAACAGATAAACTAATGGTAAAAGAAAAAATAAAAGAATCTGCAAAAAAATTTAAATTAGAGCTGAAAAAATCAGCCAGCATAGCTATTGTTGCTGCATTTAGCTTTTTGATTGCATTATCGTGGAGAGATGTGATAGTAGAATATGTAAAGAAAATTGAAGAATTAAGCCCATTAAAGGGCAATTTAATAAGTGCAATTATAATAACAAGTATTTCAGTTATTGGAATTTTAATTGTAACAAAGATCTTTTCTACAAATAAATAAAATGAGATACAGAAAAGCTGTTTTTATTGTGGCTTATGCAAAAACAAAAAAAGGAATAGAATATTTAATTTTGAAAAGAAAACTTCATTGGAAAGGATGGGAATTTCCAAAAGGAGCTGTAAAATTTTTAGAGAGAAATCAGCAAGCTGTAAAAAGAGAAATTAAAGAAGAAACAGGACTAACCCCCCTAAAAATAAAAAAATTTGATTTTGCTGGAAAATACAAATATGATAAAATTTATCCAGATCGTCCCAAATTCCAAGGACAATTTTTCAAACTTTATTCTGCAGAAGTAAAAAAAGAAAAAGTTATATTAGATAATCTTGAGCATTCAAATTATGAATGGGTTAGTTTTAAGGAAGCACTTAGAAAAATTACCTGGCCAAATCAAAAAAAATCTTTAAGAATTGTGAATTCTTTTGTTACACATGAATAAGAGAATAAAACATATTAAAATTGAAGCTAAAAATAACTATGAATTTGGCTTCAATATTATTTAAAATGAAATTTCGTGAAATAACTCTTAAAGATGGGGCCCTGCTTATACTTGGAAGGAATGCAAAAAGCAATGATGATTTGATGAGAAAATTTAAAGGAAAACCTAATATCATTCTCCATACTGTTTCTCCTGGCAGTCCTTTTGGAGTTATTGACAAACTAAAACCAATAAAAGAAGAAATTTATGCGAGCGGAGTAATCATTGCCAAGTTTAGCCAAGATTGGAGAAATAACAAGAAAGATATAAAAGTAAGTGTTTTTACAGGAAAAGATATATCAAAGAATAAAGATCTAAAAATAGGAACATGGAATGTCAAAAAATCAAAAACGATTACAGTAAAAAAAGAGGATATTTTAAAATTTGGAGAATTTCTAAATAAAAATGGCACGAAGTGAGATACAACTTGGAAAAAAAGGAATAACTGAGAATTTTATAGAAACTCTGAAAACCCACTTTAAAAAACATAATAATGTTCGAATTAATGTTCTAAAAAGTGCAGGGCACAACAAAGAGAATGTTAAAGATTATTCTGAAAAAATCCTTGAAAAACTTGGAAAAAACTATACTTCAAAAATAATAGGCTTTACAATATTTCTAAAGAAGTGGAAAAAAGCAAAGAGATAATATACAAATTTTTATAAACCCTTTTTACTCCCTCTTTTTGGTCGACAGCTCTTTAGTGCTGTTCTAACGCCGTAAGGTGTGCCCAAAAAATTTGAAATGGAAAAAACTATTGAAAAAAATCCAATATATGAGCTTAATTCACAGGAATACAATTTGAAATTAGCAGATGCTTTAAAAAAAATTCCTGAATTTGAAGTTCCAGAATGGGTAAAATTTGTAAAATCTGGTGCAGGAAAAAGTAGACCGATTGATGATCTCGATTTTTGGCACAAGCGGGCTGCAAGCATTTTAAGACAAGTTTACAAAAGGGGTATTTTGGGAGTTAGCAGACTTAGAACAAAATATGGGAGCAAGAAAAATAGAGGAGCAGCACCAGAAGAATTTAGGAAATCAGGTGGGAAAATTATAAGAAGAATTCTTCAGCAATCTGATAAAGCTGGTTTTACAGAAATAGTCAAGGGCATTAAAGGAGTAAGAGGGAAGAAACCAGGAAGACAATTAACTGAAAAAGGAAAAAAGTTTTTAGAGGAGATAAAATAAAATGGGCATAAAAAATCCAGAAAAAAAAGCAAAACTAGGAAAAAAATCAAGACAAACTAAATGGGCACCAATATGGGCTGTTCTGAAAAAATATGGTCCTGGAAAAAGAATTCATCCTTCTGCTTTAACAAGACACAGAAGGTCTTGGAAAAGAACAAAACTTCACATTAAACCAAGAAAGCAGAGAAAATCTCATTTCGGATGATAATCTAAAAAATAAAATGGCTGAAAAACTAAAATTAAAAATTTTGTATAATTCACTTAACAAGTTAAAATGAATAAAGAAATTCAAAAAATTGAAGAAAGAGAATACATAATTCCACTAAGAAAAAATTGCAAAAAAGTTCCAAGGTATAAAAAAGCAAATAAGGCAATTAGAACAATAAAGGAATTTTTAGTGAGGCACATGAAAGTTAGAGACAGGGATTTGAATAAAATAAGGATTGACAAATATCTCAATGAATTTGTTTGGGCTAGAGGAATAAGAAAACCCCCGGTTAAAGTAAAAGTTAGGGCATTTAAAGAGGGAGAAATAGTAAGAGTAGAACTTTCTGAATTGCCTGAAAAGCTTAAATTCAAAAAATTAAGATTAGAAAGAAAAGAGCAGAAATTAGGTGAAACTTCTAAAAAGAAAAAAGAAGCTGAAGAAGTGAAAAAACCAGGAGAAGCTGAAGAAGAGAAGAAAAAAGAAGCTGAAGAAAAAAAGTCAGCTGTTGTAGAAACAGGTAAAAAGGAAGCCAAAGAAACTGCTAAGAAAACCAAGCACCAGACAAAACTGCAAAAACAACCAAAGCACCAAAAAAGAATGGCTTTGCAGAAATAACCATTCTGCGAACGTCTAAAATCCATTCGGAAGAATGGCTTTGCAGAAATAACCATTCTGCGAACGTCTAAAATCCATTCGGAAGAATGGCTTTGCAGAAAT
>Ga0268276_1000410_pt1 | contig 51296 bp, 40 predicted proteins | sample saktaG_4_FD_190145 | JGI IMG/M metagenome (GOLD analysis project Ga0268276, IMG submission 190145) | Saline water microbial communities from Sakinaw Lake, British Columbia, Canada - sak_2010_1_5_45m | ecosystem: Environmental > Aquatic > Non-marine Saline and Alkaline > Saline ...
CCTGTATATTTTATCTATTATGGGTGAAGGCATTGCTGTTACGACCCGGTTTGTGAAGATTCCGTGATGCCGGATGCCGGATATGCGTTACAGGATGCGCGATACACGAAAATTACTTCGTCGTTCTGCCTTTTCAACCGCCGGAGTCCTTTTACGGAACGAAGGAGATCTAACGTGCAAGGGTAATTCGTAATTCGTAATTCGTAATTCGTAATTAAAAAAGTCTGTAAATCTTTGATTTACAGACTTTTTTGTAGCCCGTAGGGGAATCGAACCCCTGTTACCAGGATGAAAACCTGGCGTCCTAACCCCTAGACGAACGGGCCAACTACTTTTGGGAGTGCAAAAATAAACAGAAATACTTTTGAAACCAAATTTAAATCAGTCCACAGTCTGCAGTTGGCAGTAGTCAGTTAGCAAAAATTTCGTGCTTCGAACTTCTGGCTTCCAGTTCGTAATTCTGACATCTGACATCTGACTTAACTTTCATCCGCTTCAAACCGAAATCCCATCCGTTTCCCGGTCTTGATAAGCATCGCATCCAGAGCTGTTTGCATTTCGTTTACTGTTACCTCTTTCATACTATTATAAGGAGGTGTGAGAAGGTCAAAGTTGATGGTGTAAAGCATGGCCGAACGGATAGTCCTTTGCACTGCTTTGCGGTTGAGGGTAGATGTAGCAACATTGTTGTACAGGAGACCAACTTCACGCTTCCCTTCAATAAAATAGTGATTCTCGCGGTTGATAAAGATGCGTCCTATCAGGTATCCCGAATCATTCAGCCGATTGTACTTGAACGAGTCGGCCAAAAAGTTGAAGATATAGATGATGCCACAGTATGAGCGCCGTTTGTCATCCTTAATATAAGAGGTTCGCATCACTTCGTGGTCGCGTGAAAATTCGAACACATTCGTGTGCATCATGAAGATCAGCACATCTCCGGCAAACTTCAGCCGAAACTCAAAATGTCCCCGGTCGTGGTACTCCACGGCAATCACCGCTTGCTTGGGCAGCGTCTTCATCATATACTGCGCCGCCAGGATATCTGCCTCGCGTTTGAACAGGTTAAATGCTTCAAAGGTCTTCGCATAAACCTCTTGCTTCAGCGCTCCTTTGGTCTTTAGCAACTTAAAAAGCTCGCTGGTAGTGGGGGTGTTGTTGTTCATGTCGAGTAAAAGTTGTCTGTTGTCTGTTGTGGGTTGTGGGTTGTGGGTTGCTGGTGGTTTTCAATTCCGCATACCTCATTCTTCATTCTTCATTCTCTCTATCATTTCCCTCAAGCTTCCAAAGGTGTTCTCCAACACCGTTTCCAGCTCTTCCGGCTTAAACCATCTCACATACCGGATATCCTCTTCAAGCTGTGGAACCAGCTTCTGAGCCTTCGGGGCCGACATCTCAAACCAGAAACTCTTCTTCAGCATCAAGGCTCCCTTTTCATGATAGACATGGTAGGTAGGCTTCATTTTGCGAATCACTTTTACTTCCCCGATACCCGTCTCCTCCCTCACTTCCCTGACCGCCTCAGATTTTCGCCATTCGCTTTGCGGTTTCTTGAATTCGTAATTTTTAATTTTTAATTCGTAATTGATTTTCCCCTTTGGCAAATCCCACCTCCCCCTCCTGTGAATAAAAAGGATCTCTCCCTCCTCATTCTTCACCACCCCTCCGGCAGCTTCCACAACGGTGAAAAGGGCCTTAACATCCCGCTTCAGCTGCTTATAATCTGGCGAGAAGAGCCCGAGCAGGGGCAACGCTGCATTCTTTTCAAAATCCCTGATGCTCTGTTTTAATTCTGCCACGGATCCTGACACCACGATTTGTCCCTCTAACTCCTCATCAGGCTTCAGTAACACCAAACACCTGTCATCAAAAAAGATTTTCATACAAGATCAGAAATCGATATTCAAACATACGAAAATCTTTTTAATCTAAGATGATAGAGCAGCTTTGCTGCTGATGGAGAACCTTTGCTGCTTCATCGTTCAACAAAAACCTATATATTTACAGAAAATTATACCATCATGCTCCTCTCTCGCGACATAGCACTCCAAACAGCAGAACTTCTGCTAAAGATCAAAGCAGTAAAGCTTAGCCCGAAAGAGCCCTTCACCTGGGCTTCCGGCATCCAGTCTCCGATCTATTGCGATAACCGTATAACCCTCTCTTTTCCTGAAATCCGGACGTTCATCCGTCAGCAGTTCTGCAATGCAATCCGTGAACATTTTGAAGATGCCGAAGCTATCGCCGGCGTCGCTACGGGCGGGATCGCCCTGGGTGTGCTGGTGGCACAAGAGCTGGGATTACCCTTTGCCTATGTGAGGTCGGGAAAGAAGGAACATGGACTTACCAACCTGATTGAGGGCCGTTTAGAGGAAGGCCAGCGGATTGTGGTTGTGGAAGATCTCATCTCCACCGGTGGAAGCAGTCTCAACGCTGTTTCCGCCCTCCGTGAAGCCGGCTGCAATGTATCTGGGATGGTGGCTATTTTCACTTACAACCTACCGGTATCCATCCAAAAATTCAACGCGGCCGACTGCACCCTCATTACCCTTTCCGACTATGATGTCCTGATCGAAAAAGCGCTAAAGACAGGCTATGTGAATGAGGAAGACCTGAAAGTGCTGAACGACTTTAAAAACGCTTTTTAGCGCAGCCCGCTTTGAGCGAACCGCGCCATCGTAATTCTTAATTCGTAATTCTTTATTGATCTAATCTACGACCAACTTCTGGTTCACCGTCTCCCCATTAATGGTCAGGCGAACGACGTAGATCCCTTTCCGGAGTTTCTCGATGTTGAACATCTGCATGTTCTCGCCCATCGTGAGAATGAATGGCTGCTCAAGAACGGTCTTGCCTAACAGATCGACTACAATGCACTGTGCTTCAGTAGCCTCTCTCGTTGTTACTTTGACAAATACGTTTCCACTTGCAGGATTCGGATAGATGCTGAGGGCAGCAACACGCTGATCATCGATACCGGCTGGATCCGTCGTGGTGAATTTCCATGGATCACTCCAGTTTGTTGTGTCGGCCATCGCACCACCATCGCTGAAAGCACGCATCCGCCAGTAATAGATCGTATTGGAAGTCATTTTCCGGGTTACCTTGGTATCGACCTCTCCGACATCAGGTTTAACATCATAGAAAATATCATTGAATGCCGTGTCTTTGGCAATCTGCAACTGATATCCAATGATGCCTGTCTGCTCAGTCCACGTCATGGTTGGAGTGAGAGCTATATTCAACTGCTCGTTTGAGGGTGTCTTCAGAATCACGGTGTTGATGGAAGTAAACTTCCTGGGTTCGCCCCACGTAGTGGTATCATTCTGGTGACGGGCACGAACTCTCCACCAATAATCGTTTCCAAACATCAAGAACTCAGAATTAACCTCAATCAGATCTGTCTCTCCCGAAAATACCAGGGCGTTGAAGTTCTCATCAGAAGCGATCTCAAACTCGTAATTGAGGATTCCACCGACTGCCTTCCACTTAAGAACTGCGTCCAGCATCTGGTTGGTTGCGTTGTCATTGGGTGAACTCAGTGTAACAGCATCCCGCACAGTGAAATTAAATGGTTCTGTCCAGGCACTGACATCCATACTGTGGATAGCCTGAACCCGCCAGTAATACTGCGCACCAAAACGAAGCCGTTGGGTTGTTCCGATATAAACACCGCCGGCAACCGTTCCCTGTATGAAAAGTGGGGAGTTAAAATTCATGCTCGTGTCGGCCTGGTAATTGTAAGAGGTGATTCCGGAGAGAGGCACTGTTCCAACCTTGTTTTTCCACTCCAGGTTCACATTGGATTCCTGATCAGAGCCATTGTTTGTTGGTTTAGACAGATCTACCGTATTGAAGATCGTAAAGTTCCAAACTTCAGACCAGGGAGATGTTGTTCCGTCAATTGCCCTGACCCGCCAATAATAGGTTGTATTGAAAAACAAGTTACTGGTTTGGTAACCTGTAATCAGGGTTTGTGTTACATCAACCAGTAGCGGAGAGGTAAAGCTCATGCTGGTATCCATCTGAAGCTGATATTGAAGCGTCAGCGTCCCTGAAACTGCATACCAGCTAAGCACGATATCCGGCATCTGGTTTGTAGCATCGTTGGCCGGGCTCTTAAGGGCAGGGGTATAAACAAGGGTCTGAGCTGCCATTCCCAGGCTAACTGCGGCAAATATTAAAAGGAATAAAGCTTTTTTCATATCGTGAGTGATTTTGAATTCGTAATTCTTAATTCTTAATTCCTAATTCCTAATTGGTCTTAACGATTTTCCCATACGACTGGTTCACCCTGACAATATAGGTGCCACTGGGTAACGAACTCATGTCGAGCACAGAGGTTTGTTTGCCACTGAGTTGTGTCCCAAACGAAGTGGTTGACATCAGTCGGCCAGTCAGATCATAAACATAAGCGACAACAGCCATTCGCTCCGTCAGCGTGTAAGTAACGTAAGCCGAGTTCTTTACAGGATTCGGATGAATCTGAATGACGGTGTTTATCTTTCCTGATTCCTGGGCCGGATCGATCCCTACCAAAGTATGATATGTTGTATCGTAGTAAAGGCCTTTACCATAAGATGCGGCAGCAATGTTTCCGGTGTTCTGAACACTGTAATGTTCCCAGGTTTGCTGAAACAGGTCGGTTACGGGAAGGTCTCCCATGCCTTTGTTATCTTCCGGAGTCCAATCGGGTATTGCGGTAAAGGCATTGGTTGTAGTATAGATGCCCATGTCGGTTCCTAAAATGACCCTGCCAGACTCATGCATCTCAAAAATTCCATCAAATACAGGCATCTTGGGTAGATTCCCTTGTATAGAGACGAACGTGGGAAGTGAGTCAAGCGCGTTCTCTGCTATATAAACAAAATTGTCGTTTCCGTAGTTCCCCATGGTTACCATCACATGATCATCGTTATTCGGATCTATGGCAACGTTAGTGATATACCTTCCGGCCATCTCCGGATATTCAAAAACATCCGTTGATACGATACAATAGGAGCTGAGAACGCTGCCAGAAATTGAATCAAGCGCCAGTGTGAGGTTGGAGAAACGATAGAGCTTACCCGTCTCGGTGCCTGCCCACAAGCAATTAAGGTCGCTTGAGAGGGCCATGCTTGTAAGGATGTCGGTTCCAGTCTCTCCAATCTGGATCCACTGAGGTATTTTATAGAATTTGATGGCGTCTTGTGTCATATATACTCCCGACCGGCTCGAAGCCGTGCCGTAAATAAAAAAGCGGGAGTGATAAGGATCAAGAACAGCCATGCTGTCTCCCTGTGGGATGGTGGTTGGGACAACAAATTCGAATGTGCACTCATAACAGTTCATGCTCTCCATGATAATAGTGGTGTCAGCATTGATGGTTCCCTCACGGGCATGAAGCCATAGTGTATCCTGTGAGTAGGGGAAGTCTGTGGTTTCCCACAGCGCTGTGGGTAAGTAACTTGAAAGGGAGCTGGTAATACCTCCCAGGAAGCTGAGGGCTGCTGTTTCACCGAGGTCTTCGGAACGAACATAAGGTACACCATTTGGGTAAAATCCGGTTCCGGAGAAGAAGACGTCGTTCGGTTGAAGCTGCGACCATTGACAGAATGTCCCCGTACGGAAAGAGGTTGGAGGAACATAGCCATCGGTTGGGGAATTTTGGGGAACAGCGTTGAAGATCTCTGTCCCAACACGAACACCGCCTCCCATGATCCAGTTGTCGATCCGCGACATAGCAACCGAGTTGAACTGTGTTGTTGTAAGATTTTTATTTGTTGTTTGGAAAGCAAACGACTCTCCGTCAAATATCCCGGTTGAAATTCCGTTGGATGTTGCAATCGCAAATTCATTTGCGGTGTTGGGACGGAATGCATAATCGTGGTGGTAACTGGGGGTAAACGGTCCGCTGGGGGTAAAGAAGCCAAAAGAGACCTGCTGCCAGTCGAAATATCCAGTTGGTTGGTATTTTTTACCATACCAGGCACTGGGTCCTCCAAGAAGGATGGCATCCGGATCCGTGGGGAACACCTCGATCGTATTGCTGTAACAGCCATTTCCAAAGAAAGGCTCATACGTGTTATTCGGAGGGAAAATCAGCGACCAGGTGGCGCCGTTATCATCCGACCGGTAAATACCGAGGAGGTAACTATCAGATAATTTAGCAATACTTGCATACATCACACTGGGATCGGAAGGAGCGATAGCCAGGCTGGTCCAGCCGGCATTATCCGTGGGAAGCATATCTTCTTCTCCTGTGGATACATCTGTGATATTTCCAAGATCGCCACCCTCAGCGATGTAAACGTGATTGTCAACGACAAATAAAACCGTTCCGTTGGGTCCTACCGTAACATCAATAGCCATTCCAAAAATCAGGTCAGTCCAGGTTTTTCCATCATCAGAGTACTTGATCCCTGCATTGGTAGCTGCGAATAACCTTCCGCTGTTTGGATCACAAGCCAGCTTCAGGATATAGGCCCAATTTGATAACGGATCGTTCAGGGTTGGTTTGGTTCCATCTACCAACGTGAAATCCATTCCATTATCCGACTCATACAGGCCGGTTCCCATAAACTCACCATCTTCGCAATAATATTCACCCGTTCCAACGTAGATGGTGCCTCCGGGAGTCTGAGTCATGGAGGAGACGCGCAAAATCTCCGATGAAGCGGGGCTCGTGGCATTCCATGTCAATCCTTTATTGATCGATTTAAACACACCCCCTGTTACGCCTCCTGTATACAATGTAAGACCGTTTGGGTCCTGATTGTCAAATAGCACAACCCGGGAACGACCTGAGTAGTTGGTTGGGCCAACCTGCATCCAGCTGAGGCCGAGTAAGTTGGTCGACTTCTGTTGCAGTAACGAAAGCTGATGCCTGGCTGCCAGCACATCAGCAGGGTTGACAATCCCTGTAACCTGGTTGCTTCGGATCTGTTGCATCCGTATGTCGGAGGTCTGATCTGGCGTATTATTGTCGGGAATGGCAGCAAAGGCAGTAGCGGAAAACAAGAAGCACGAGAATCCGAGAAATAACACAAGCAAGCCAAATGGTAAAAGTCTGTTTTTCATATCCCTGGTTTTAGTTATTTGATCTATTTCGATTTTATCTGTACTAATGGTTTCAAGGGTTTCCGTTTAAACCAACAAATATAACGTAAAAAGTTAATTCTGCAAAAAATTTTTATCCAGGAACTCCTGATGATGGTCGATAAAAACAATGTTTATATCTCCTCCAGCGCCTGCTCGGGCAACCAGCCAACGCTTCCGTTTGCGATGCGGACTTCATACCAGGTTCCGATCTTGTCGAGAAGCTGAACCTTTGTCCCTTCATGGAGAACGAAGAGGTCGATACTCTTTTCATCGGGTGAGCTCTTTACCGTGATGGTAGGATCAAACACAATGGCTTCATGGAGGCTCTTCATGGAATGATATCCCGAAACGGAGAATAGAATTGTAAAGAGGGTGAGCAGAATCAAGAGGATGCCTGCCCAGAAGCCTGTCTTACGCAGGATCAGGCGGCGGGAGCTGAAATAGAGGGTGATGCAGACAAGCGTAAGGATAAAAAAGATAATGGTTTGAAGAGCCCAGGTGCTTACCGGGAAAAGGGTGGCAACTGCCTGGTACCAGCGGACATAAAAGAGGAGAGGGAGTGGGTCAATCTTGTCGGAAATCTTATTGTTGGCGACATTCAGGTTGAAGTTGATGTTCTCATTTCCCGGATCAAGGCGGTGCGCACGCTCATACCAGAGGATCGCATGCGACATATCATTGAGCTTGAAATAGGCGTTGCCCAGGTTGTAATAGAGCTCCGGCGCCTCCAACCCCGACGCCACGACCTGGCTGTAGAGAGAGACGGCTTCGGTGTACAGGCCATCAGAATAAGCTTGATTTGCATCAGCAACAAGCTTCTGCTGCTCCCGGGCAAACGCGCTGAAAACAAGCAACAAGCAACCAACAACCAGAACCCAGCGGTTCATGCGATGCAATCTCAATGAGCTGTTCGCTGTTCGCTGTTCGCTATTCGCTGTTCGCTGTTCGCTTTGCCACGACACTACCTGCTTCTCCCGAGTACCCGGGATCTCAGTTTCAGTTCCTCGCAATGACATGTTTCGCTATTTGCAATTCGTAATTATTTCAATTCCCGTTCAATCTTAGCAATGATCTCCATCGCCTTCCCATAGATCTCATCCATCTTCAGCGTTTTATCTCCTGGAGCAAACCGGGCAAACTCAGTATCGTTCAATGTAGCAGTGAACTGATTCAGGATCTCGTCACTTACCTGTTTCCCTTTCAAGGCCTCCTGCACCGAGTCAATCGAAAGTTCCGCCCTGGGAATCCCAAATTTATCGCTCAGGTATCCCCATAACGCCTGCGAAATTTCTACGTAAAAATCGGTCTCCTGCTTCCCTTTCAGAAATTCAGCCGCCTTCTTCAGCCGTTTGCGGGCAACCCGAGTTGCTTTTTTGTTCTTCATAAGCAACACATCGCTTCTACGCTCACTGTGTTTCCGCAGAAAGATTAGCAGGATGATGAAGAGCACAAACGGGATCAGCAGCAGGAGGAAGTATCTCCACGAACCCATGAAATAAGTTCCTGCTTTCCTGAGTTGAAAGGGTTGGTTCTCGATATGCCGTATATCACTGCCAATGTACTTGATATCCTCTTTGTTCGCACCGGTATAGGTCATAACGCCGGATTCACCGCTGCCTTTTTCCACTGTAAGGTCATACGAAGGAGATGAGAGCGTAACATACCGTTTTTTTATCAGGTCAAAATAACTGAAAGTAACCGGCTTGATGGTGAAGTTTCCGGGCTTTCGGGGAATAATCAGGTATTCAAATGATTGCATGCCGGTCACCCCGGTTGCTGTCGTCTTATAATCACTGACGACCTTCGGGTCATAGGTTTCGAAATCGGGGGGGAAGGTGATATTCATCTGCTCAATTAGCTGGATGTTGCCGGTGCCTGAGATGATAAACTTCAAGGTTACCGGTTCATTTGCCTTAATCGTGGTTTGATCGATCTCAGAACGAAAAGTAAACGAACCGACTGCTCCGCCGAAGTCGGCGGGTTTGTTTTCCTGTGGCAGCGGTTTCACCTGAATCGTCAATGGGTTTGACTTCAGCGACTTCTCAACTGTGGCATAGGAGTTAGAGAAAAAACTGTTGTTAAAGAAATCATCGAAAAAAGGATCTCCGCTACGCTGGCGCGTTTGTCGTTTCACCTGCGCAACGCACTCAACCTCAAGTGGATCTATCTGAAGCTTACCACTCTTCAAAGGATAAAGTGCAATCTTACGGATCTCTGCCACCACATATTGTTCACCGTCGATGGTTTGGTTATATTGCGGGAATCGCTCATTGTCCTTCAGCATGTTCTGCGACCAGAAACCCTGAAACGAGGATAGCTTGCTGATGGAGATCTGGGCAATCGGCACCCGGGTAAAGAGCTTGTATGTGACAATGCTCCCCTCACCCTGATAGGGGCTGGCATCACTGACATAGGCTTTCAGAAATACATCTTTCGCATCGGTCTGCGCACCGTTATTCCCGGCTGTAGGAGGATTTCCGGTGGCACTGCCCTGCCCCTGCTGCTGAGAAGGAGTTCCTCCAGGCTGAACCTGCACTGACAATTTATTCGACTGGTAAACCTTTCCATCCACCGTAACCGATGCCGCCGGAATATCAAATGTCCCCTCTCGGTTTGTCTGCAGGATATATGAATAGGTATTCGTGATGGTCATCGATGTTCTCCCGTTAATGGAGCGAATACTTGAGGCTGTTGACATATTGGGACCAGTAAGAACAGTAAATCCCGATATCCTCGGCCCCCTGAAATTCACCCCCTGGGCGTTCAGCGTATAGGTAAGGTTGAACGTCTCCCCCACCGAAACGACTGGCTTCACCAACCCGGTAAACTCAACTTCCTGGGCAAACAGGTTCAGGCTGAGCATTGTGAAAATGAGGCCGGTCAGGAGGCGAAGGTTCATGCTTTGGGTTTTGGGTCTTATCGCAATAAGGTCATTAGGGTTATTAAGGTCATTTTGAGGAAAAAATCATTTTAGTTATTAGGGAGAAATTTATTTTAATTCGTAATTCATAATTAACCCCTACCAATCCTTCTCAACAGACACCACCCCAACTTTCGCTTTCTGCTTCTTCACCTTCTCCATGGTTTTTTTTTCGTCGTTTTTCATCGCTTCGAGCATACGTTCTGCATCCTCTTTAGAGATCTTGTTGGGTTTGGGAGGCTGCTTCTGTTGATCCTGCTTGTCCTTGTTTTGTTGCTGATCCTGCTTATCTTCTTGATCCTGCTTATCCTGGTCTTTCTTATCCTGATTATCCTTGTTTTGCTGTTGCTGCTGCTGTTGCTGCTGAAGTTTCATTCGGGCGTACTCCAGGTTATACTTTGAATCCAGGTCCCTGGGGTTATTCAACAAAGCCTGCTTATAGGCGTCAATGCTCTTCTCATATTGCTGACCTTCGAGGAGGGAGTTGCCCAGGTTATGAAACACCTCTGCCTTTTCAGTTTTCCCGGAACTCTTCTCTCCCAGCCCGGCAAAAATATTGGCCGACTCTTCAAAGTTCTTCTCCTGATAAACGGCGGTTCCAAGGTTGAATTGTCCCTTGACCGACTCGTTGTTTACCTCCAGCGCTTTCCGGTAATCCTTTTCAGCAGAAGAATAATCACCTTTATCAAAGCTCCGGTTCCCCTCGCGAAGGTAGCGGTTCTCCTTTTGGGAGAACGCCTGCACTGAGAGCAGAATGAAGAGTATGTGGATTAGTTTAGTCATTGATAATTAGGTCATTATGGTCAATAAGGAAAATGTATTAATTCTTAATTCTTAATTCTTAATTCGTAATTCTTAATTAACTAAACGGTTTAATATGTTTCATCCAGAACGTTTTCTTTTCAAAAATAAACAAATCCAGGATCAGGAGAATCAAAGCGATAGCAAGAAAATACTGAAACTGGTTCTCGTAATCTGAAAACTGTTTGCTCTCAATCTCCGATTTCTGGATGGCATTGATGTCATCAAAGATCTTGTTCAGTCCTGTTTCTGAGTTCGTTGCACGGACATACATCCCTTTTCCGATGGTGGCAATCCGCTGCAACAGCGTCTCATCAAGCTTGCTCACAATCGAATTTCCCTCCCTGTCTTTTTTAAATCCCACCAGCATATCGCCGTTGTATTCCGGGATTGGGCCACCTTCAGGCAACCCCATCCCAATTGTATAGATCGTAATCCCTTTGGAGGCAGCCAATTCGGCCTGCTCCAGTACATTTCCTTCATGGTCTTCCCCATCGCTGATAATCACAAGAGCTTTGTTACGTTTCGAATCAATCAACGAATTGATTGCCATCCCGATGGCTTCTCCAATGGCAGTACCCTGTGTGGGTATCATCCCCGGGTTGATGGTAGAGACAAACATCTTCGCGGCGGCGTAATCTGTCGTTATAGGTAGCTGGGTGTAAGCTTTCCCTGCGAAGACGATGATCCCGATCCGATCGCCCTCCAGTTTGTCAATCAACCGGCTGATAGCCTGTTTGGCCCGTTCGATACGGGATGGTTTGATATCTTGTGTCAGCATCGAGTTTGAGACATCGAGTGCAATGATGAGGTCGATCCCTTTCCGTTGAACATTTTCAAGCTTGGAACCCGTTTGCGGGCCAACCAGCACAAACACCATCAACCCCCAGGCGATCATCATCAGGACAAACTTCAGAATCAGCTTTGAATTGGCCATATCAGGCAGAAGCTGGCTTATCACCGAAAGCTCCCCGAACCGTTGCAAAGCCCTCTTTTTCCATACCAGAAGCCAGACTAAAAAGAGGATGAAGACCGGAATCAGGGCCAGCAGGTAAACGTAGTCTATATGTGCAAACCGGAACATCTCAATCAATTACGAATTACGAATTACGAATTACGAATTTTCTTGTTAGTTTGTCATTTTCCATTTCACCCTGGCCACGTCGCTACACTCCCCGCCACAAGTCTCACCATTTCGCTATTTCGCTACCTCGCTATTTATCTTTAAGGTATATTCTTCAGAACCGCGTATCTCAAAAGCATCTCCAATCCAAACAGGGCCAGCGCTATCAGGATCAACGGGATGTATTCATCATTTTTTCGTTTGAATTCTGTCACATCTATTTTCGACTTCTCCAGTTTATCGATCTCCTGGTAGATCTCGCGAAGTTTGGCATTGCTCGTTGCACGAAAATACTGGCCATCGGTCATGGCGGAGATCTCCTGCAGGAGAGGTTCGTCAATCTTCACCTCCATGTTTTGCGTGCTCATGCCAAAAGGTGTCTGCACCGGATATGGCGCCATCCCAATTGAACCCACCCCTATTGTGTAGATCCTTATGCCGTAAAGCTTTGCGATCTCCGCAGCCGAACGTGGATCAATAGAGCCCATGTTATTCACACCGTCGGTAAGCAGGATGATCACTTTGCTGATAGCCTTGCTCTCTTTCAGGCGGCTGACGGCTGTAGCCAGACCGTCGCCCAGGGCGGTGCCATCTTCGATCATGCCGCTTTTAATATCCTTGAAGAGGTTCCTCAGTACGGAGTGATCGATCGTAAGCGGACACTGTGTAAAGCTCTCTCCGCTGAAAACCACCAGGCCGATACGGTCATCCGGGCGTCCTTCGATGAACTCCATCGCCATCTCTTTGGAAGCTTCCAGCCTGTCGGGCTTGAAATCCATCGCCAGCATCGAACCGGAGATGTCGAGCGCAATTATCAGGTCGATCCCTTCTACCGTAACATCCTGCCGGCTCAGGCTGGTCTGCGGACGGGCCAGGGCGATAATCACCAGGGTTATGGCAAGCAATCGCAGCACATAGAGAGCGTGGTAGAGGATTACTTTCAGGCTCTTTCCCCTTCCCTCAAACCCATCCGTGGCGCTCACCTGGATCTCCGCATGATTCCGCCGGTACCGAAAGAAGTACCAGGCGATCAGCAGTGGGACGATCAGCAGCAGGAATAAAAACCCCGGGTTTGCGAATGTAAGGCCGGTTAGCATATTGTCAGTTGTCGGTTGTTAGTTGTCGGTTGTCGGTTGTCAGTTTTTTCATTACATCATCACTTCCTGACCTAATTTCCTATTTTCTTAATTTCTTATTACTTAATTCTTAATTCTTAATCTCCTCCTGTACCTTTAGCTCCGTGCTCTGAGCTTCAATGAAGGCTGTTTGATTCACAAACTCTATTCCTTTCTCCAGGCTTTCGTCGTTCTTTTGCGAGCTGGGTTTCTCTTTGGCGAATTTCACCATGTCGGCCAGCATCAGTACTTGTCCGAGCAGATCCCAGGACTCACGGTTCACTTCCGGGATCTCAAGCAGGCCATGCAGGATCTCGGCACTGGTACTCTCGAGGGCAGGAATTGTAAACCGCTCCTCGATATACCTTCTCAGGATCTCCGTAAGCGCCGAATGGTACTCTTTGACTTTCCCCTGTTGCCAGAGCTTCTGGATGCGTAGCTTCTCAAGTTCTTGCAACGCCACTTCATGCGGTTTAAGCTGAACACGCAGTCGGAGACGGAAAAGAGGTTCCTTATTTTTGCGTTTTTTCAGGTAAAAGATCAAAAAAGCGATTAATCCGGCCACTGCCAGGCCAATTAGGATCCAGCGGAGGATCTCCCAAAGCGACATTGAAACTTTTCGGGGCCCTTTGATCGGCTTGATCGGCTTGGTAGTGTCGACAGCAACGGTGTGGACTGCCAGAAAATGGGTCCTGGTCTCTGCCACCAGAATTGTCGTATCGGGGAGTACCCTGAAATAGAATAAGATCGGCGGAATCACATAGAAACCGGTGTCGAAGGTAGTGAGGAGAATATTCTGGGAATAGGATGTTGTTTGCCCGGTTTCATTAATCAGCGTGTCGATGTAGGAACGGTCAATCACCGCAATCTTCTCAAGGATCGTATCTGGGATGGTTGGCCAGAGTACCTGGGCGCCCGATGGTCCGGCAAACTGAAGCGAAAGTCCAACCTGATCGCCTATCAGCATAACATTGGTATCCAGCGTAGCAGTCGCCACTGGTTGCTGGGCAACCGCCCGAAAGCCCATTAACAGCAGGGTGAAGATTAGTTTATATTTTAGCAGTCTGATGAGCATTCAAGTTGTCGGTTTCGTCTTTCGTCTTTCGTCTTTCGTCTTTCGTCTTTCGTCTTTCGTCCTTCGTAATTATCTTCTCGCTTCCCGTTTATTAAACAAATTCATTAACGGTTTCACAAAGTCCTGATCCGTCCTAACGCGGGCTACATCTACGCCGCTACGGATGAAGAGATCATTGAGATGATCCTGATGATGGTCAAACCACTTCCGGTAACGGTGCCGGATGGTCCGGTCGCTGGTGTCGACCCATAGCTGCTTGCCTGTCTCGGCATGCTTCACGCGGATCAGCCCCACATCGGGCATCTCTGTCTCACGCTCATCGAAGATCTGGACTGCGATAAGGTCATGTTTCTTGTTAGCAATCTTGATCGCATCCTGGAATCCCTTATTCAGGAAGTCGGAGAGCAGGAATGCCGTGCATCTTTTTTTGATGACATTGGTCAGGTACCGCAGGGCTTCCGCGATATTGGTCTCATGATGTTCCGGCTTAAAATCGATCAATTCCCTGATGATCCGCAGGATGTGGCTGGTTCCCTTTTTAGGGGGGATGAACTTTTCTACCTGGTTGCTAAAGAAGATCACACCAACTTTGTCATTATTCTGGATGGCACTGAAAGCGAGTACTGCGGCTATCTCCGTGATGACTTCCTGCTTCAGGGCTTTATGTGTCCCAAACTGGTTTGAACCGCTCACATCAATCAGCAACATTACCGTTAGTTCCCGCTCCTCGTCAAACACTTTAATGTAGGGGTGGTTGAACCGGGCAGTCACATTCCAGTCAATGTTCCGGATATCGTCGCCATACTGGTATTCGCGCACTTCACTGAAAGCCATACCTCTCCCCTTGAATACACTGTGGTACTGTCCCGAAAAAATCTGGTTGGACAATCCCCGTGTCTTGATCTCGATCTTGCGGACCTTTTTGAAGAGTTCAGCGGCTTCCATAGAATCCAAGGTAGTGAGGTAGTGAGGTAGCGAGGTAGCGAAAATTTCGCTATTTCGCTACTTCGCTTCTCGCTTCTTTTTATTAAGGTACTTCTACTGTATTAAGGATTTCATTGATGATATCTTCCGTGGTGATGTTTTCGGCTTCGGCTTCGTATGTGAGGCCGATCCGGTGACGGAGCACGTCGTGAGCCACAGCCCGTATATCTTCGGGGATCACGTATCCACGGCGCTTGATGAAGGCGAATGCTTTGGCAGCAAGAGCAAGGTTGATGCTTGCACGTGGAGAGCCGCCATAGCTTATCAGCCCTTCAAATTTCTTCAGTTTGTATTCGGCCGGGAAGCGGGAGGCAAAGACGATATCCAAAATGTAATTTTCAATCTTCTCATCAAGGTAAACCTCTCTCACCACAGCGCGTGCCCTGATGATATCTTCGGTCTTCAGTACCGGTTTGGTTTCCGGGAATTCGTTGGCGATATTCTGACGGATGATCAACTTCTCCTCTTTCTTATCCGGATAGCCAATGATGACCTTCAGCATGAAACGGTCAACCTGTGCTTCGGGGAGCGGGTACGTTCCCTCCTGTTCGATCGGGTTTTCGGTAGCCAGCACGAGGAACGGTTCGTCGAGTTTAAAGGTCTCCTCCCCGATGGTTACCTGGCGTTCCTGCATCGCTTCGAGCAAAGCCGACTGCACCTTTGCCGGGGAGCGATTGATCTCATCTGCCAGGATGAAGTTGGCGAAGATGGGTCCTTTTCTAACCTTGAACTCCTCCTTCTTCTGACTATAGATCAGCGTACCGATCAGGTCGGCCGGCAACAGGTCGGGCGTAAACTGGATGCGGCTGAATTTCGCATGGATTGTATTTGCCAGCGACTTAATAGCCAGTGTTTTGGCCAATCCAGGCACCCCTTCTAATAAAATATGACCGTTGGAGAGAAGCCCGATCAAGAGCCGTTCGATCATCTGTTTCTGGCCGATGATCACCTTGTTCATCTCCATCGTGAGAAGGTCGACGAATGAGCTCTCCTTCTCGATCCGTTCATTCAATTCTTTGATATCTGTTTCAACCATGATAATAAATTTTGAAGCGCAAATTTATGAAATGCTCTAAGAGCTCAAAAATTGTGGCTGTTAATAATTGTTAAGCCATTCGTTAAAAAAATGTTAATGGAATCAAGTCAAATCAATCTATTCGTGATGGTATGGTTCATTTCGCAAGATGGACAGGGCCCGGTAGAGCTGTTCGGTAAAGAGAACCCTGACCAGCTGATGAGGAAACGTCATCCGGGAGAGAGATAGTATCTGGTCGGCTCGTTTTTTTATCCGTGCATCCACGCCATAGGCTCCTCCGATGACAAACACCAGCCCCTTCATTCCCGAGAGGAACCGCTGATTCAGAAAGGCGGCAAAATCCAGGGAGCGGATCTCCTTCCCCCGTTCATCCAGCAATACGACATAGTCATCTTTGGTGATCTGGCTCAGGATCAGATCCGCCTCTGCCGATTTCACCTCCTCATCCCGCATGGAAGAACTTTTCCGGAGATTCGGGATCTCCCGGATCGTGTAATTAGTATACCTGTTGATCCGAATGACATAATCATCCATCAACTCACGGATATTCTGATCGTCCGTTTTTCCTATGCAGACCATGCGGCTGTTCATGGATTGAATTTTGGCGTAAAGGTCGTAATTATCCTCTAATTTTGTATGTTTGCTTTATGAGACCTTATATAATAATGGTATGCCTTTTCCTGTTCTGCTTTTCCTCCACGGTTACAGCACAAACAATCAATGAACGGGTGGTTGCCGCCCTGGAGAAGAATGATCCTGGAGCTGTGGTCTCCTGCCTGCATTCGATGGTGAATCTTCAGATCCCCGGATACAGCGGAAGTTTCAGTCAAAGCCAGGCATCGGTTATCATGAAGAAATTTCTCGCGGATCTTCCGGTCTCTTCTGTCAGCATTTCAAAGGATGGCGATAACAGTGATGGAAGCAAGTATGCTCTTGGTGAGTTGGTTTCCGGTGGGAAAAAATACCGGCTCTATTTTGTGACCAGGGAGACAGAGGGGCGGGAACGGGTGATGGTGTTGAAGATTACGGAGATATGAAGTTTGAACACATCGTAAAGATGGCCTTGCTGGAGGATCTTGGTGACGGAGACCATACGTCGTTGGCCACCATCAAAGAGGGGACTGAAGGGGTGGCGCGGCTGCTGATCAAAGGGAATGGTGTTCTGGCAGGGATTCCTGTTGCCAGGGAGGTATTCCGGCAGGTAGATCCAACGCTTCTGATGACAGCGTTGATTGAAGATGGCCGTTTTGTGGAGATCGGTGAGGTGCCATTCACGGTTGTGGGGGATATACGGTCCATCCTGGCTGCTGAACGGACAGTGTTGAATTTCATGCAGCGGCTGAGCGGTATTGCCACTGAAACGTTCAGGATAACACAGGAGATTAAAGGGACCAACGCGAAGATCCTCGACACCCGGAAGACAACACCCGGTTTTCGGGAACTGGAGAAGTATGCCGTGAGACTGGGAGGCGGAGAGAATCACCGGATGGGGTTGTATGATATGATCATGATCAAAGACAATCATGTGGACTATGCGAAGGGAATAGAGAACGCCATCGAGGCTGTTGCCGGATACCAAAAACTTACCGGGAAAAAGCTCAGGGTAGAGATTGAGGTTCGAAATTTTGAGGAGTTGCTGGATGCGATCAATGCAGGTAACATTGACAGGATCATGCTGGATAACTTCTCCGTGGAAGATGTGATATCGGCCGTTCAGGTGGTTGCCGGACGTGTTGAAACAGAGGCTTCCGGGGGCATCACTTTGGATAATGTAAGGAGGTATGCGGAGACAGGGGTAGATTACATCTCCATGGGCAGCCTGACACATCAGATCAAGAGTCTGGATATGAGCTTAAAAGCTGTAATCAAACGGTTTTATGAAGACCCCTCCATCCATCCGTAAACACGGCAATCGCATCCTCATGTGGAGACCTGTCAGGAAGCTGATCTGGGCATCAAAGCGGCTCGTATTGCCAGGATTTGACGGGATGCCGTTGTATGATGTCACCCTCTTTTTCTTTAACGGATTAGCTAAAGGATATATCAACGCCAGGGCATCGGCCATCTCTTTTTCCTTCGTATTGGCGGTGTTCCCCTTCCTGATCTTTCTTTTCACCATCATCCCCTTTGTTCCTATCAACAACTTCCAGGCTGTTCTGCTTGATGTCATTCAGGGCTTTCTGCCTGCAACTGCATGGGATTCGGTAAAAGGAACGATTGTGGATGTGATCACACGGCCCCGTAGCGGCCTGTTGCTTCTGAACTTTATACTCACGCTCTATTTCTCTACCAACGGCGTCAACAGCCTGATCGAAGCCTTCAATAACACGGCTCATACGATTGAGTCCCGAACCGTTGTTAAACAATACCTGATCTCCATTGTGCTGGTAATGATCATTTCCCTGTTGCTTATCCTCTCGATAGGAATTATGACGTTTGGAAAAGGTTTGCTAGAAGTCATATTTCCGGATGCCGTTACTGCAAGCTACATTTACCTGGCCACGATGGGAGTCCTGAGATGGCTCATCGTCGTTGCACTGCTGCTTGTAGCTATTTCGTTTCTCTATTTCCTGGCTCCTGCCAAACGCGGTCGGTACCGTTTCATATCAGCCGGTTCGATGCTAGCTACCATCCTGATGATTATAACTACGCTGGGCTTCAACTATTACGTGGATAATTTTGCCAGGTACAACGCACTCTACGGGTCGATCGGAACCCTGTTGATCGTCCTGGTATGGATCTACCTGAACTCCATCAGCCTGCTAATCGGCTTTGAACTAAACGCGAGTATTATGAATGCGAGGCAGGCAGAGGAGGAAGGGAGGTAGTGGGCAGTGGACAGTGGACAGTTGACAATTTGAACTTACGTCTTACGTCCTTCGTCTCACGTCTCACGTCTTACGTCTTACGTCTCACAAAATCCCGTATCAACGGCACCAACTCCCGCCTGTAGGCAAACCACACGAGCAGAATGCTGACCAATAGCTGGCCTGCGTGGAAGAAAATTCGGGTTTGGTTAGTAATGAAAATTTCTGAGATGAGGACGACCAACATGAAGATAACAGGGAGATAGATGATCTTCCAGGGATTAAAGCTGTAATGAAAAACCTTCCGACTTTCGAGGTATAGCAGGAGAGCCTGAAGGGGTTTCACCATGAAGTTCACCCACACGGCTCCCATCAGTCCAAGCCACTGGATCATGAAGATGGCCGCGATGATTTCAAAAATTGCACTGGCAGCAAATATGCGGGGCATGACTTTCGTCCGTTTGAAGAACATCAGGGGAGCCATGAACATATAGAACCAGATACGGGAGGCATAACCGGCAGCCAGGATTGCCAACAGTCCGAATGCCTGATAATAGATCGCTTTCTTAATCACGAGCGGGATCAGGATCGGCGCCAGAAGCACAAAGAGTGGGATCAGCAGCAGCACAAATGCTGTGAGTCCATTGTAATACCTGTTTACTTCAACACTACTGCCGTGCAGTTGCTGGTTTTTCCATACGGTAAAGACTTTGGGGTTGACCACATTGACAAGTCCGACCAGAAGGAGCTCAATACCAAGAACCAGCTTGATACCAAAGTCATAGATCCCCACATAGGTTGGATCTGTCATAAAGCGCAGGATGATGAACCGGTCGATATAACTCACTACCCAGGTAAGCAGGGCAAAAAGCATCAGGGGGGCGGTGAACGTGAAAATTGGCTTTATGAAGCTCTTCTTCCATTCAAATCCGTATTCCTTCGTTAGTAAAAGCAAAGACGCTGAAGCAGCAAAAATAGCTGCAAGCAATCTTCCAAGGATAGGCCCATATAAGGTAAATGGGAATAAATAAAGTAGAATCAACGATCCTGATATGGTGATCACAAAGTTTGAGATGTTCAGCCAGAAAAACCTAACCGGTCTCTGTTGATAGATGAGTAATGCCGAATACGTTTTAAAGATCCCGTTAAAAACAGCTGAAAGGATTGTAAATAATCCAAACGGAATCAGAACAAGAATATCAGATGTGCTGAAAATGATGTTTAGAAGTTGAAATCCACCACACAAAAACAGGATTGCAGCCAGGCCTCCGAAAACCATTAGTCCAAAAAGAATCGTTCCCAGGAACTGTTTTACTTTCTTTGAATCATCTTTATAATCAATATACATGAGCGCAGCTGACATATCCAAGCCAAAAGTAGATAGGATCTGAATGAAATACATCGCACTGATATAGAGAACATTGATCCCAAACTGGACGGGTGTCAAATATGTGGTAAACCAAATTAAAAGTAAAAAACCAGATGCATAGGGCAACGCACCTACAATTGTATATATCAGGGATGATTTAAAAAAACTTTTCGAGATCATAGGATCGGTTGCCTTTTTTCAGATTCAATGGCCAATGACAATTATACCATCTTTTTACGACTTTCCAACAGCTCTTCAATTGGCTGAAACTTAGACATAACGTATGAATCCGCATCTTTAACAAAAAGAAAATTGTTGATATAGTATGAATCCATATGCTGAACATTTTGATGCAAACTCAAATCAAAGGCAGACAGAGGTCGAAATTTTTTACAGGCCGTATCGAAGAAAAATCCCTGATATCCAACGTTGGTTATACGGTCGAAAATACGTTGGATCGAAATCTCTTTATGGTGTCTTTGCTCGATCTCAATTAAAAGGAGCGGTTTAAATTTTTTAAGCGTTTTTTCCGCACCGTTAAGAGCAGCAATCTCATGTCCTTCAATATCAATCTTGATAAATGATATATTCTCAATTTTATTCTGAATTACAAATTCATCCAATGAGATTGTCTTGACGCTAATTTTGGCAGAGTTGGTCTCTTTTTCCTCTGTATACTGATGCAACGTACCTCTTGTATCATACCTTTGGCCATCAATATAGGGTATTTTGAATGACCTCTCTTCCGTTTTGTCAGAAATAGCGAAATCAAAGATCTCAACCTCAGGAAATAACCTTTTTAATCGTTTATACAACAAAGGAATCGGTTCAAATCCAATGATCCTGCAAGACTGTAATGTTTGTTTGTAACGATAAATGTATATCCCAACGTTTGATCCTATATCAATGATCGTAGAATCCGGAGGTACCAAATAATGTATAAAAAAAAGTTCTGGTTCGGGGAAGGTACTGAGATCCGGGTGATCCGTGTTCCATATTTCATACTTCTTAAAATCATTCGCTTTCACCTGTTTTGGGAACAAGATAGCCAGATTATACTGAAATGTTTTAAAAAGGTTTATCAGATGTTGCTTTATCATTGGTCAGGTTCAAGGCGTGAGTTACAGTAAGTACAAAATTATCTGCTAAAGATGAGGCTGAATATTTTTTCTCTATACTATCTCTGATTCGATGGTTGTTCACAATGATCAGGTTACGATCGTCAATATATTTGGTTATGATCTCCTTCAAATCCAGAGAATCTGAATATTGATCAAAAAGCTGAATAAAATCCTTACCAAGATTATATTCAATAGGAATAATCATAATTCTTGGGAAGCGAAATACGTCAAACATACTTCCCGCTATTTTGGTTTTCCCATATATTTCACCGTATATCTCAACACTGTGGTCAGTATTGATCGGACTCAGGATTATATGGGTTTTCGACATAATATCTTCAAAGTCTTCCTGCCTTACCATGTCATTGAAGAACTCCAGTTTGAAATTGTTGGATTCCAATTTCTTGAATTCCTTTATCACCTCCCGGGCATAATTCCCTGATGCCTTCCCAAGAAGCGTCAGAATAAGTGGACGCTTTAAAGAAGTCGTCAATTGTCGAAATGCCTCAATGACAGGTGCGTAGTTTCTCCGTCTTTTTTCAACGCTCCCGATTATCGTAATCCTCAGAAACTCTTCATGACCAGAAGGTTGCTCGACTTGGGCATCAAAGGCCTTTAATGGGAATGCCGGCAAGACTTTTGCAGGTGAGATTAATCCCTGAGAAAAAATAAATTCTGTGATCTCTTCGCTCGGAAAAACAAAATAGTCTATCTTTTTTAATAACCTGGGCCGATAATACCAGAAGCCTTTCCAAACAATTTCTCTGATAAAATAGGAGAAAGCCTTCCAATAGTAAAATGGGGTGTTATAAATTCGAATATGCCGCCACGGATCAAGCAACTTATAAGCATCATGAGTCCTTGAGATTGTTGTACATTGGAAATCCGCCTTAACATATGCCCCAAATTCGCATGCAATAGTGTCAATGAAAATCACATCTGCATCATTGATTTCGTCAATATGAGTCTTAAAAAATTTCGTTCTTGATATTCCATCACAGAAGAACCAATTATACTTTTTTACATATGAATTGTGCTTTATTTTCTCGAAGATTCCAGGTTTTATAAAAATGCTGAGTTGATGTTCAGTATGTTCAAAGATTCGACAAAAACCATCCACACAATCAAAATGAAAATCCAGTTCAATAAATGAGATCCTCATAAACCCTTATATCTTATAGTTGCTCAAATTTACAAAACATCTGATTCACTCAGGCCCTCCCTGAAAAATGACAACAAGAAGAGAACTAAAAAGCCACTCTGAATTATTTCACAAAGATATGAATACGAACAAATATCTTTATATATTTGACGCAGCTCAGCAAACATGAAGCATTGCAAACTATCAAGACAATTAACATACAATAAATGATTCAAACGATATATAAAATCATCTACCAGGAAAAGATTAATCTTGTTTTAAGAAATCTTAATAAATTCCTGAAACCGATACTTCCAAAAAGAATTCAAATTCCACCATCGGGTGTTCTGGAAGTAAAAATCCCTGGTGGCAGGAATGTTTTAAAATTAAAAACAAACCAAACAAGCTATTTTACGCAGTTGTTTTTTTGGGAAGGTGGAATTCAGCAGTTTGAATATACAGATATCTTTCTCCAACTTATCAAAGAGATCAATATATTTTATGATATTGGGGCCAATATAGGCTTCTATTCCCTAATTGCTGCAATTGAAAATAAAAACATGAAAATTGTCAGTTTTGAACCTGCCAGCGGCCCATTATATTATTTCAGGGAGAATGTCAGACTGAATAATTGTGACAATATTAAAGTGGAGCCAATTGCATTATCAAATAAAGAAGGCAAAATTGACTTTTATGAGGTTCGTAATATCAAGTATACGTATCTTAAACACAACTTATCCGGAGAGAGTAATGCTGGCAGCAATAAAAATGTAAAGAACCTAATCCTCCATGAAGTAACATCATCAACACTTGATAACTATGTGCGTGAACATCATGAGGAAACCATTGATTTAATCAAGATGGATACTGAAGGCACTGAACACCTGATTCTTGAACAATCCAAATATATACTGCAACACATGAAACCAATAATTATATGTGAAACATTGTTCAATACGATTGAGAACGAGCTTGAGGAGATCATGCTTGAGTTTGGTTATGAATTCTTTAATCATATTCCGGAAGGTTTAAAACAAGTATCGACCATCAAACGAAATGAAGATAATTGTGTTCGAAATTGTTTCTTTGTTCATCCTGTAAAAAAGGATCTGATTAAAAAATTCATCGTCTGATAGTGGAACAAGAATCATCAACGGTTAAGCCTATATAAATCAATGACTGATAGGATATTCGGCATTATCATTTCATTTCTCTTACTTATTCCTTTTCAGAATCGGGGACAATCGAATATAGATGGAACGATTGCCGTTCAAAAAAAAGTTGATTCTTTGAACAGAGAATCTGAAGAATTCAACTGGATAGATCTTGACGTATACCTCCAAAACGGCCTGGAAGCATATTCATTATCTGATTCAATACACTATCAACTTGGAATGGTGCGGTCTCAAATCGACATTTGCAGATACTACGATAGTAAAAAGAAATATAGCGAATGTATCGAAGGTTATTTTAATGCCTTGGAGATTGCTAAATCTAACAACTTTAACTTTGAACTAGGAATTATTTACAGAAGTCTTGGCTATAGCTACGTCGATTTGAAGCGATATATTCGGGCAAAAGAATTTCTTGAAAAGGCTGTCATCCTCAATACTCAAACTCACAACTTCAATCAAAAAGCATTCTCACTGTGTGATTTGGGAAAACTATATTATCAAACGGGAATGTATCACAAAGCATTGACAAATTATTACTTGGTTTTCACTTTTTTTGACAGCATAACATTACAAAGGGCAAAACTCCAAACTTACAGAGGCCTTGGGACTGTTTATTTCTACAAATGTCAATACTCATGGGCTCTTTATTATTTTCACAAGGCCATTCAACTTGGTATTGAGAACAACTTGATACATGAACTGGGTCCAATTTACACACTCATTGCACATGTATATCAAAAAACGGGAAATATCCAACAACGCCTTGTTTACAATAAAAAAGCATTAGATGTTAGAGAAAGATCCATGCAAACGGAACATGTTGGGAGTTCATTGGTGAATATTGGCACTATATTTCTGGAAATCAACCAATTAGATTCTGCGGAGCACTATATTGTACATGGAATGGAAATGCTTGAAAACTCAAAAGACTATCATTTAATATCTTACGCATACAATCAGCTATTCACACTTGCCATGAGACAAGGGGATATTCCAAAGGCTCTCGGGGCATTTCAGCTTTATAAGTCGTCCGTTGATAGCCTTGAAACGATTACCAATAAAAGTGAAATTGAGTTACTTGAAACGAACCATAGAATTGCAGAAATTGAAAGAAAAAATGAAGCTCTCTCTCGAGAGGTTGAAATTCAAACCCTCGAGCTCGAAAACAGAAGTTATACTGAACTGATAACTCAATTTATCATTGGCACTATTGGGGCGTTATTTTTAATCCTTGCCTATATCTTTGAACGAAACAAACTAGGGAAAAGTAAACTTGAAACGATCAATAAAAAGTTAAATAAGGAAGTAGAAGAACGAAAACTGACAGAAGTTCACCTCAGGACCAGTGAGGAGTTGTACCGTTTTGTAACGGAACATACCCTCGACCTCATTGTACGAATGGACCGTAACTTCAACTATCTTTTTATCTCCCCGTCCATTCTTCGAATGTTTGGCTATAGCGCAGAAGATAAAGATAACCTCCCGGCGATCAGAGATCTGATTCCGGAGGATTTTCAGGAAGAATTAAGGAGCGAGTATCTGGAGATGATCCGGACAAAAGAGCCCGTGATGCTGACTCACCAGTCGGAACGCAAAGATGGATCTCTCTTCTGGTCGGAGAGCCTCGTAAATCCAATTTTTGACAAGCTCACAGGCAAACTCAAAGAGACCATCACCGTTATCCGCGACATCACCGACCGGGTAGCTTATGAAGAGTCCCTATCTGAGAATGCCCGACAAAAAGAGCTGCTATTGAGAGAGATTCATCACAGGGTGAAGAACAACTTTGCCATACTGGTGAGCCTGATGAATATGCAGAAGGTTAACTCCGATCCGGGAGATTTCAATGGCTTCCTGACCGAACTACAGGGAAGGATCCGGACAATGTCACTGGTTCATGAACTTCTTTACCGATCGCATGACATTGATTATATTCATTTCGGTGAATACCTGGGGCAACTGATCAGCATTATATCCCGGGCTTACAACGACAACCCTGTCAAGATTCACTCCTCCATTGAGATCTGCATCCTCGATGTAGAAACCGCACTTCCTCTGGGACTTATCTCCAATGAGATTCTCACAAATGCTTATAAATATGCTTTTTCAGGTCATCCGGATGGTGAGTTATGGATTGATCTTCAACGATGCCCTGATGCTGCTAATCCCGAAGGACTTTATACACATACCCTGACTATCCGGGATAACGGGCCTGGTTTACCGAAAGACTATTCTCCTGAAAACCAGAAGTCCATGGGCTCACAAATCATTTCATTACTGATAGATCAGTTGGAGGGACGACTCGAATTCTCTGGAGAAGAGGGTGCCACTTTTACCATCTATTTTTCGGATGAGAAGAGGTCATAGGCTCTGGAAATGTTTACATTTGTTTCATGAACACAAACCAAGAACAGATCACCTTCATCGGAGCCGGCGCTATCGGGACGGCACTTGGGAACATCCTGTCGTCGAAACCGGAATACCGGGTTATTTTACATTCGATCGATGATGAAACGGTCCATTCGATCACCTTTAACCACCTGAACCCAAAATATTTTCCATCGATCCAACTACATCCTGAACTGAAAGCAACCACCAACAACCAGGTGATCCGTGATTCTTCAATCCTCTTTCTGGCGATCCCCTCGGTTGTCATCATTGATTACCTGGAATCCATCCGTACCTATATCCCTGAAAAGGTGGTGATGGTAAACCTTGCCAAAGGTTTCGGGGCTGAACACAAGACTATCTGTGAATGCCTGCAACAACGGTTTCCCAATCCTGTTTGCACGTTGAAAGGGCCTACATTTGCCCGGGAGATCATTACCCTTCTTCCGACCGGTTTTTCACTTGGATACTCTCATGAGAGCCAGATCGACACATTCAAACAACTCTTTTCAAACACATCTATCTACCTTGATTTCACTCCCGATATAACCGGGGTCGAGATCCTCAGCATCCTGAAAAATATCTATGCGATTGTTCTTGGGATTGTTGATGCCCAGTTCAACTCGCCAAATTTACGGTTTCTGATCCTGACCAAAGCCTTTCGTGAGATGCGGCAGATCTTGCTCCATGTTGGCGGATCGGAAGAGACCCTGTTCAACTACTGCGGATATGGCGATTTCACCCTTACGGCGTTAAATGATCTCAGCAGGAACCGGACACTCGGACTTCTGATAGGAAAAGGATTCTTTACCGAACATGTTTCCCATGAGTTGGTTCTGGAGGGAAAAACGGCTGTAACCATCTTCTATGAAGAGCTCTCTAAGAAACTAACTGTTAGTGATCACTTCCCGATTGTTTCAGAGCTTTATAAGATCTTCAACAACCATTATGACATCTCCTCTTTTGTAAATGCGATTCTGGCGCTGCGGGAGTCCTGATTTTTCGTATCTTTGCATTCTTATCCCAGGGCTTACACCCTGGGTTATTTCCTGGGGCTGACACCCCAGGCTAAGGGGCTGACCGGATTTGACAGCGGGGAAGTGGCCTTGTAAGCATGCCGAGTTTCCGTACGGGGGTCTCGAAAAAACTTCTGTGCAAGCCATAATAACTGGCGACTATCAATATCAGATGGCTGCTTAATTTTAGAAATTAAGCGCCTTTGTCTCCCGGAAAACCTTTCTCGGCGGTGTTCCGGATAAGGCATCAAAAAAGTTGAGATAGGTGTGGTGAGGTTTCGGCATCACAGCGAAATAAAGAAACTACGGACCGGATAGGTTGGCCGATGGCCGGTTGGGTCCCGACAATCAACCAGAGGATAAGCATGTAGAAAGCATTGTTGCTACCTGTTTGGACGAGGGTTCGAATCCCTCCAGCTCCACGAATAAACACCGTAACGTACTATATTTCAGTTAATTACGGTGTTTTATTTTTAATTCCATACACATTTACATACTTTTCCGTAACGATCCTTTAAAAATATCAAAATTGGACTTATGCTTTGGGAGCAGGGGGTCGCAGGTTCGAATCCTGCTACACCGACCAACAACGACAAGGGTTTCAGAGAAATTTGAAACCCTTGTTTTTTTTTGGTTTACACAAAAGAATACACAATTTTAGCTTAAACTATATCGGGACCTATTACTGTTAATGAGAGGGCCTCAGGTTCAAGTCCTGAAGGGGTAGCTTCTAAATCAACCACTTACAGAGTCACTTGTAGGTGGTTTTTTATTTGGGTACACACAAAAGGACACACAAATGCAAATAAACTTCGATACCTTTTGACAAATATCTTACAGGATCTAGATCCTGATAGTAAGACTCTTTTGACAAGCCGTAAGATTGATCCCCCATGCCGATAAACGTTTCCTATTTTAAATGAATAAGGATCAGGTACATAAAATTGTCATCCTAATCAGTCTGACTAGTGAGAAACCACAATTTTACGCATCTGAATCCCCTGCCTGGTTGTGACTGACACAAAATAGATCCCTGATGGAAGGTTCTCAACATTGATCTCAATGGATTCTGTATTCAGGTCAGGATGACAGTAAACTGTCTGCCCCAAAAAGTTCCTCACCTCTAGGCTGGTGATTGGAGAAGTGCTTTTCACAACTATGAAATCGGTCGCCGGGTTCGGATAGAGCAATAGAGATCCGGTAGAATGCTCGTCGATGCTAGGACCATAATAAATAGAAACCACTCTCGTGTTGGAAGAGATAGATTCACAGGCATCAAAAACTGCAGTTGTATAATAGTAAATCTCATCTATAAAAGGTACAAAAACCTGATCAGTATAGGATGTATCGAGTATGAGGTCGGTGTTTACCTGGCTCCATATTGTACCGAAGTCCGTTCCATGATAAAGGTTATACCCAAGAATAATGCTGTCACCCGGATCGATAGTCGGAGCAAATGGTGTAGCATTCTGGTTTGTGGTGCCCGATGCAGTTATCAAGCCTCCATAGAATCCAATTGGTTTTGAAGGCGGGAGAACGATCGGGACGGATACCGCATCCTTCGCAGTTTCCACATAGCCCTGGATATTCCAGTTGAAGTTGAGACCGTATGCCGTATATATGGAAGACCAGGCCCCTGAGTAGTAAATCATGTCGCCATAGTTTACAATCGCAGGCCCATTATCGCAACCGGCAGGCCATCCGTCCGTAGCATTGACATTCAATCCGATCCAGAGTTCCTGGGTCACATCTATCAGAACAGGGTTTATGATGTTTACGATGTTCCAGTGATCCAGCGAGACCGAAGGAACCGTCTGATCGACCAGCAGGATCGCTGCATCTGGTCCTTTCCACACCCGAAGCTTATAAGTGGCCGTGCCGGCCGAAGTGGGAAAGAAGGCGATCTTTGTCACAGAACCCCCTTCGAATGGGGCGATCATATTGGCATCCCAACGGGCGGCGATATCGACATCCCAATTACCACCCGACCCGATAGTTTCATAGTTCACGCCATCGTCCCAGTGGATCCATTGTTCCGGAGGTCCAGGACAATTGGGAGGCGACCAACGCAGAGAGACATCCCAAAAGCCATTCCCTAAGTACCAGAGGTTATAATCCTCGAGGTTCAACGGTGGACTGCAAATCCCATTTAGACAGATGTTATCAACATACCAGTGCTGAATATCTTCTGAACTTACCCCTGTGGCGGTGAAGCGGATCTTGATGGCTTTACCTCCGCCATCGCTGATGTTGAGGTGTTCAGAGGTCCAGTCCACCGAACCTTCATTTGCAAAGGTGATGACCTCTCTCCAGGTTGTGTCGCGGTACAGCTCGACGACCAGTAACTCGTTACCCGTGCTGTTCTGGTCGACCAGTTTCCAGTCGAAATCCAGCCAGAGTTCTCCACAGTCAAACGGAGTGGCATCCAATACCTTGGATTCGAATGAGTGGGTGTAGTCAGAGATGACTGGCGTCCAGGAGAAGTCTGCCGTTGGTGACGGGTTCCCAACAAGCGGATTGATGGACCAGTTATTGCCGGTGGTGGGGTTTAGCGTCCAGTCGTTATAAGCAAACGATCCCGTATCCCAGGATTCGCAGAATGGGAGAGGGTAGTCGTATACAATATCACTATCCACCGGGGCTTCCAGAATAGAATCGTTATACATACCCAGTAATCCGCCTAGTTCGGTTGTGTCATAGAGCTGCATCTGAAAAAGCGCTGTTGGAAAACCACCAGGAAAATAGCATGTATGAAGCTGTGTCCAGGGCCAGGCACTGCCATAGCCCTCAATCACAGTCGGAAAGTGAGTTTGTGCCGAAGACCCACTCCATAGTATCACAAAAAAGAATACCTTTGGGAGTTCTAAAAATTTTTTCATTTGAGATATATCTTGCTGTTTGTTAAACTATTGCATCCCGATTTTACCAAGAAACAAATTCACTCCACCACCACCTTTTCCGTCGCTATTGTCTCCCCCCTATAACTCAACCTGAACACATACATCCCACCTTGCCATTGACTCACATCTACCTCCACTTCCCGATCTGCCTGCAATACCAACTGCTCCATCATTTTCCTCCCAAATAAATCATACACTTCCAATAAGGCCGATCCCCATTGATGGTAAACTGTTGTAACTTGAAATCCGGATCCATCAGGGGCGGGTTTGGAACCCGCCCCTACCAGTGTACCGGAACGTTTTATTAAAAATTCGGGGATTTCCACGGTGACCTTGTTTGAAGCAGGATTAGGATAAACCCTAAGCCGGTACAACTCAGGATATTCTTCAGGATCTTTGATGCTCACAATTAACCCGCAATCCGGATCAACAGTGTCGGAAACAATGGGATATGGGCACAAACTGTCATAGGTGCGTGGCACGGTGTAGATGCTGTCGAATTCGAGGTCTGAGTTGAGTTTGTAGAAATAATATATCGGACCGCCAAGACTTCTGGAAATGCTTGTAATTTTCCGATCAGAACTAATAATAGAGAGCCCAGTATATTTAATCCAGTTTTCTGTATATTCTTTTTCCTGAAATTCTATCCCCAATGTATCCGTTTTGATCCATTTATACACATCACTTCCACTGATTGTTCCTCCAACCATAGTAACAAGCGTTGTATCATTTAAAAAATTGAGAGCACTGCTACCTGCTGGGCATGATCCTGGGAATAGATCTTGGAAATAATCCTCCGTTCCTTCTTCTGTAAACTTCCACAATGCAGGAGTATCGCAGTAATTGCTATGCCAACCCACATCATAGAAAAAACCTGAAGAACTCTTTACCGGCTTATAAAACGGGAAACCATGAAACCCATTCCCACTTCCATAGACCAATTTCCAGATCACATTCCCCGCCGTATCCGTTTTGATGTAGTAGGGTCGTTCATAACCCCCTGTTTGTCCAGGATCTGGATAATGACATTTCGCAGAGATAAGATAATAAGTGCTATCCACAAATAGATTCTTACTATTTTCTGCGAACACTAGACTATCGGGCGGATAATTCTGCCTCCAGATCAACTCCCCGTTTCGGTCAAATTTAAACAACTGGATCCTGTATTTGGGATTAGGGTCGGAATACATTGCTAAGATTAGGTAACAACTATCTGGTGTAGACCTTACTTGTCTCCCTCTATCTCCATCGCCTGGCGTATTGATAACCGTACACCATTCAACTTCTCCACAAGCAGAAAACTTCATGATTACGGGATCCCCCCACGAATCGTATTTATTGCTCTGCCCGGTTACCACAAATCCACCATCAAATGATTGATCAATACTAAAAAAAGAGGATTGATACTGGCCGTTTCCAACTGATAGAGTCCATAAAGCATCTCCATTTATTGTTGTCTTAATGATTAAGCTATAATCGTAATCCCCATTTGGTCCAGTTATAAAATATCCCCTATCATATGATTCAATAAGCCAACTTGCATAGGCATTTGAATAAACCTTTGGCCATTGTTGGCTGTATGCAAGTTGGCAAATAGCTATGATCAGTGTAAAGACTAAGAAGCATTTCCTTTTCATAAGAATCACCTGATGATGATAAATTTCTGACTCTGCAGGATGTCCCCTCCGATAAACAAGGTGCATACATAATTACCAGGTACATAGGATGTGGTGTTCAGCACAAACTGATCCTGCTGTTTTTGAACCTGTATCCGCCCCATCACTTTTCCCTCCTGATTGGTTATTACAAAGATAACCTGATTGGAGGAGTTTTGATACCCGATCAGGTTATATTCGACGATGGCATAGTGTTTGGCCGGATTGGGGTATACCTTGAAATACTCATCCAGGGTTACTTGATCCGGCTTAACGTTAGGTTTTGAAGGAGCTGGATTGGACATGTCGGGAATTAATATGGGCTCATAATACTCCATCAGTTGATTAGCTAATAATATATTCCGGGCATAGGAACTGACTGGCTCAACTCCTGTGGCAGAGAGATTTTGCAGTACTGTGATTTGATTGGAACTTAGCTCAAGAACCGACTTCCCTTCCGTTTTCAACGAGGTCAATATCCCAAAATAATCCAGGTAATCATTGTATACCTGTTCCTGAGTATTCGATAAGGTAAAAGTAGCAGGAATGGCGTTTAGTGTATTGGCAACAAGGGTAGTGTCGCCGTTTTCAAGATATTCAAAGGCAAGCATATACTTTGCTTTCAATGACGATTCTCTTTGAAGCAAGGCAATCAGGCTATCATAGGATGCCGGATTTATTGTGTCGGCTCTGTATGATTTCACCAGTTGATAAAACAGATCCTGCCGTTTTGCCTTGTGGTAAGCGATTTCACCTTCAAGGGTCTCTTTTGCCGATATTTGGGTTTGTCCGGCAAGGATCTCATCCATCATCGGTTCGGGCATAGGTACAAATCGGTTATTCAATTCATCCAAAATGGTATTGGACTTTGCCGATTGCGGGTTGGCCACCAGGATATCCCGGATCATGGCATTGGGTAGCACCTCCTCTTTGGCAATGGCCGATTTCATGACGGTATCGGATAGATAGGGAGATTCGCCGAGCAGATCCTGGTGCAATGGTATGGCATCAGGAGGCATACTGAAAAATACATCCTCATTCAGCGCTTCTGTATTCCCACCATCAACTAAGGATATATACTCCGTTAACAACAAATCGCCACTCTCTGTTTCGCCAGCCATGGCGTCTTTCATCTCCTCCTGTGATCCTCCTGATTCTAATCTTGATGGACAACATAAAGAATCGTGTTGAAAAATGCCTTCATCCGGATCGACCAAACTTGTTGTATAGAAATCTGGTTCTACTCGTAGACCAGGATATGCCTGTATATGATGATAATAGAATACGAAATTCCCCTCGTTTTTGATATCGGTCTCCGCGATCTGGGCTGTTTCGTGATAGGGAGAGAAGGTATTGCCGGCAAGATCTTCTTTTGTAGCCGGACTTGGACTTCCCTGGTCGCGGGCGATTCCTTCCAAACCAGTGGGATTTTCACGGGTTACCACTTCATCGTAAGAGTTATCACTGTATGTGTTGCATTTGAGCACCAGTCCGGTATAGGTGGCTGGTCCGGGGCCGTCTTCATCATGGGGTGGATCCTGAGCCGAGCCATCATCATAACGGTTCACTCGTTGAGCATTGATGGCGATGTCGAGTGTTTCGAAGTAGTTCCGGTAGATTTCATTAGGAGAACCTCCAGCTCCACGAATAAACACCGTAATACGCTAATATACTGCTTATTATGGTGTTTTTATTTTTTGTCAACACATTCTTACAACGAGTGGACATGACGTTTGGCCTGCCGGTGTACCTCTCACACCACCCAGCATACGGGTCACGTACTGGACGTTTCAAACACCATCAACGATTTGCAAGATAGTACTCCAGGAACGAGTTATAGCCTCTGCATTTTAAGCGACCGCGGGTTTCACGTCATCACTGCTGAAGTAACGAACCATCTGCCCGAACTAAGCAAGATCCCGACCGGATTGCTGCACCTCTTCATCAAACATACCTCCGCCTCCCTGACCGTCAACGAAAGCGCCGACCCCGATGTTAGAATGGATATGGAGACTTTTTTTAATGAAAATGTTCCTGAAAACGCGGGGTTCTGCCTCCACACGATGGAGGGGCGCGACGACATGACCAGCCACATCAAGACCTCTATCCTCGGCTCAAGCCTCACCGTCTCACCACTTCACCACTCATTGCCTCACATACCTGCACCTGTCCCAGATGATTGTATCAATCCTGCTGACTTGTGCACCAAGATGCGGAAAAAACGCGCCAGGCTCTTTCTCCGGACCAACCACCAAAGATGAGTCATTGCGTATCCAGTAGTTGTAAAAGATGGTATACGTATAGGGATTTGTTGTAAACCACTGGGAATTATAGGCCTCTCCCGCCTGATAAACCACCAGCTCGCTCAACGTATTCAGCATCAGGTAACCGGCGAAAATCTTTCCGTCGATCGTGCTGACCGGCAGGGGTGACCAAACAACGGAACCGTTTATCGTGTTGACGGTTACATCCCTTAACTCATAATACCCGGCAAAAGGTTCACACGCCTCACAGGGTATTCGTTGAGGATTCACCGGTAAAGGAGCCCTAACGGTTTCATGTTTACTGCATGAGTTAAAGATTAGAATAAACAAGCCGGCTGTCAGTACCGTGATAAAAACAAGGAATCTGGATGAAGTCATAACGTAGTGATAAAGACTGCAATATAAGCAATTTATACAGAAAAATCAACCATGAAATGTCAGCCAAAAAAAACGGATGCAGATCAATTTCCGTATCCGTTTTTAATCCGCCCCAAATTATTTGCTTCTTGTTTTTGGCGGGGTTGTTTTCGTCGGCGTGGTTTCCCTGGCTGCCGGCTTCACGCTCGTCTTAGGGGAAGTAGTGGCCTTACCTTGTGTAGTCGACTTCTCTACTTGTTTGTTAGGAATTCCAATGTTATTTTTTTCCCGTGTTTCCTGGGTAGAGGTCGGGGGTTGGGTATTTGGTTCGCCATATCGTTTCATCGTGGTTTCAGTTGTCTGCTGTTTTACTGGCTGTGTCCTGATATTAACCCGGCTGTTTTCGTCTGTCTGGGAGTTGATCTTTCCTGGATCGACAGTACGGGAGTTGACCTTCCCTTGATCGACCGTCCTGGAGTTGATCTTTGTTTGATCGACTGTCCGAAAGTTGGTGGGCTGTGGATTCTCCCGTTTTTGAGTCACACCCGGTCGGTATATCGTCAAATTGTTATCGCGCACAGTAAGGTTAGACGGTTTATCGGAATCAATCAGTGTTCTTTTTTGTACCCGTGTATTAGAGCGTCTCTCCACATCGCCTACCCTTGGACCATAGTACCAACTTCCCTTGTTGACATTGTTATTGTTCCCGTAGTATATATTTGTGATGTAGGTGATATTGGTGACCTGAACAGGCTGGCGATAAGTGTAATCGTACCAGTTGTTTGCGCAGAAATAGCGAAAGGGAACGAATGTCCACCAAAAGGCGGGAGCATACCAGGTGAAATTCCCATTTACATAGATGTTTGGTCCCATGGGAGCCCAGGCCCAGTAGTCATTGTAATAGCCCCATGTAACCCATGCAGGAGCCCACTCATCACCGGGCATCCACATCCAGCCGAAGTAATCATCGAAGAACCATCTGCCATAATGGAAGGTAGCCCATCCCCAGCGATAATCGGAGACCCAGGTCCAGCCCAGGTCAGTGTACACCCAATTTCCTCTGGTAGCATAAGGCCTGAAGTTTTCATTGTAATCAAGGTAAGGATGCCAGGCATATCCATAATCGGGGGTGTAGATCCACTCCCCATAAGGGGCAAGTTCATCATAGAAAGTCTGGATAGAGATGGATACATTGTTGTTATATTGATTTTGCCCTTCAACACAAATTGATGTAGCCATCAGGAATCCCAGAACAAACAATATCTTTTTCATGGCTTTAAGTTTTTAATTGTGGTTGATTTTTCTGTTTCTAACAATTATTGGCGCCAACCAATTAATCAACAGCAAACTCTGTGCCATAAATGATCCCCGGTTGGAAAGACCATCGGACTTTGGCTGAAAGAGCCAGGGCCTTTGACTACCTTGCTCCGATTTAACCTGAAGAAAATCTAAAAAAATAAACTTATTCCAAATTGTCATTGCGAGGCACAAACCTACTCGTTCAGTTCAGAGACGATCCGCTCTGTGTGTTCGGCAATGATTAACTCCTCGTTGGTTGGAATTGTCATCACTGTGACTTTTGAAGAAGGCTTGCTTAATACCAACTCTTGTCCGCGCACTCCCTTGTTTATTTCATGATCAAACTCAATGCCCATGCATTGCAGGTTTGAACAGCATGCTTCACGTGTTTTCCAATCATTTTCACCTATGCCACCTGTGAAAATCAACATGTCCAATCCTCCAAGAGCAGCTATATAGGATCCGATGTACTTTTTAATCCGGTAGCGGTACATGGTCAGTCCAAGAATCGCCCGTTCGTGACCCTCTTCCGCTGCTTTCTCAATTTCACGCATGTCAGATGAAATACCTGTAATTCCGAGCATTCCACTATGTTTGTTGAATAGTGTGTTGGCCACCTGGATACTCAATTCCTCTTTTTCCACGACAAATGTCATAATTCCCAGGTCGGTATCCCCGGCCCGTGTTCCCATGATCAATCCTTCAACCGGAGTGACCCCCATGGAAGTGTCGATGGAGTGGCCATTCAGTATGGCAGCCATCGAGGAGCCATTTCCAAGATGACAAGTGATGATCTTCTTTGTGTTCATATCAACGTTTAGGATCTCACAGGCACGACGGGCCACATAATAATGGCTTGTCCCATGAAATCCATAACGACGGATCCCGTATTTGGTATACAATGAATATGGAATGGCATACATGTAAGCATGTTCAGGCATGGTCTGATGAAATGCTGTATCAAAGACAGCAACCTGTGGAACGATGGGCAACAGAAGTTGCATGGCCTGAATACCACTGAGATTTGCCGGATTATGAATGGGTGCAAGTGGAATACATGCTTTGATATCCCGGATGGTCTCTTCAGTAATCAAAACACTATCTCTGAACCGTTCCCCGCCATGAACCACCCGATGGCCAATCGCATGAATATCAGAAAGTGAGCTGATACAGCCATGTTTTTCACTGATTAAAACACCCAGGATGTATTCAATTCCAACCCGATGGTCAATCACCTCACCTTCTAAACGGACTTTATCTCCATCGGGTTTTTCAAATTTCATAAACGACCCTTTTAACCCGATCTTTTCAATAATTCCTTTAGCAAGAAATTCTTTCTTTTCAACGTTGCAAAGCTGGTATTTAATCGAGGAGCTTCCGCAATTTAAAACAAGGATATTCATTCTTCTGCTGTTTTTTTAGAGATATTTTCACCGTCGCAATTATATTCATAGAATCCTGAACAGGTACTCCTGCCTAACTTGTTACCCCTGACCAGTTTTTTTAAAATCGGGGAAGCAATATAGCGGGGATTCCCAAATTCGCCATACAGGTTTTCCATCCAACGCAACACCTTTTCAAGACCAATTTTATCGGCCAGTTCAAAAGGGCCCAAGGGCATGTTAAAGCTGGTGCGTGCAGTTAAATCAATGTTTTCCATCGTCCCCACTCCCTCCATCAACACCTCACACGCCTCGTTGAGCAACACAACAAAAAGCCTGACACTGATAAGCCCTGGAGATTCGATGACCGGAATGGAGATCTTATCCAGCAATTCCACAAATTTCATGACCTTGTCGTAAGATTCATCCGAAGTATGCAGCCCTCGTGCAACCTCTGCCACACTGGCCCCGGGGGCCGTGGTAGAAATGTGCATACTCACGCACCGTTCTTTGTGCTCAAGCTCCGACGACATTTCTGTGATAACAAGTGTAGAGGAATTCGTTGCGATGATACACGCTGGACTTACATATTGTTCAATATTCCTGAATATCTGTTTTCTCATGATAAGGCTGGACTCCCGTTGCTTCGACCGGATGGCATCGATGACCAGTTCGCAATCCTTAAAATCCTCGTACAACAGGGTTCCTTTTATACGGGAAAGAATCGCTGCTTTTTCACTTGGAGTCAGTCCCCAATGGTTAATTTGCCGATCCAGATCCTTCTCAATCTCAAGGAAGGCTTTATCGATAAGCTCCTGGCTGAGTTCCAGAAAAACAACTTCAATGCCGTGTTTGGAGGCTGTAATAGTTAAATCCTGACCCACAGTGCCACATCCGACAATGCCAATAGTAGAAAAGAGCACTTTCGGCCTTGATTCCTTACTAAGTCCATAGTTTTCAATGGGTTCTATTAATATATTTTCCATAATATCTGATGATTTTCAACGATCTGATTATTGTATGCATTAAGGGACGACAAAGGTAGAATTATTTATCATTTGTTAACAGATTCACAATATGAAAAACGGACACTATCCGAAAATTATTTGGATGCCGTGTGCCAACTGCCACCTGCCCACTAAAACAGCGGCGCCGCATAGCGCCGGATATCTTCCGCCTGAATGGTATCAGGACACAGGATCACTAATCGTTCCACCACATTTCTAAGTTCACGGATATTCCCTGTCCAGTTGAACTTCTTGAGTTCTTCGATGGCTTCTGTAGTGATCTCCATAACCGGTTTTCCCTGGGCTTCGCAAAACTCTTCGATGAAGTATCCAATGAGCAGGGGAATGTCTTCCGGGCGATCTTTAAGGGGAGGGACCGCGATGATGATCACGCTGAGACGATGGTAAAGGTCTTCACGAAAACTCTTTCGCTGAATTTCTTCTTTCAGGTTTTTATTGGTTGCAACAACCACCCTCACATCTACCGGGATCTCCTTCTCCCCTCCTACCCTGGTAATCTTGTTCTCCTGAAGCGCCCGCAACACCTTGGCCTGGGCGGCCAGGCTCATGTCCCCGATCTCATCGAGGAAGAGCGTACCCCCATCGGCGCTCTCGAAAGCTCCTTTATGTTGCTTTACCGCAGAGGTGAATGATCCTTTTTCGTGACCGAATAGCTGGCTTTCAATCAGTTCAGAAGGGATGGCTGCACAATTGACTTCGATGAATGGTCCGTCGGCCCGTTTGCTGAGCTCATGAATGTGACGTGCCACCAACTCTTTCCCGGTCCCATTAGCACCTGTGATCAACACGCGTGCATCAGTTGGCGCCACCTTTCCAATCAACTCTCTAACCGATAATAGCGCCTGAGACTCTCCCACCATCCGGTAGCGCTGTTCCACCTTCCGCCGTAATCTCCTGGTCTCATCCATCAGTGTAGCTTTGTCCAGGGCGTTGCGGATAGTTACTAAGAGTCTGTTGAGATCGAGGGGTTTGGCGATATAATCATAGGCGCCCTTCTTAATCGCCTGCACCGCTGTTTCGATGGTTCCATGCCCGGAGATCATGATCACAGGAGCATCGCTCATGACCAGCAACTGATCCAGAGCCTCCATTCCGTCCATGCGGGGCATCTTGATATCACATAAAATGACATCGAAATATTGCTCCTTCACCCTGGCAATCCCATCGAAACCATCTGCTGCATCCTCAACCATGTATTTCTCATATTCCAGGATCTCCCGCAACGTATTCCGAATGCTTTTTTCATCGTCGATTACAAGTATTCGGGCCATATTCGCGGAGTTTGGTTCAAAGATAGGAAAGATTTGGTAAATTTGTGATACGCGATGCGGAATATGAAATACGAAGTACGAAATTGGAAACTGGAAATTGAAAAATAGAGTTCGGGTCTTTTACAGGGTGGTAACAATTTTACTGGCATCAGGTATCTGGCATCTGGCATCAGCACAAGTTAATTCTCTCTCGACTAACCCTCTTGCCTGGACTGGGGGATTGAATGCTGTCCAGTTTTGTGAGTTGGACCTGAACCGGAATGGTATAATGGATTTGTTGGCTTTTGACCGGCATGGGAACAGGATTATCCCGCTGGTTTACACAGGGACCTCGGGTTCAGCATTATACCAACCCGACACCACCTATATCAGTCACCTTCCCGATTTGCACGACTGGGTAATCACAGCCGACTACAACTGCGACGGACGGATGGACCTGTTCACATATGGATTGGGAGGGATCCGGGTCTTTCGAAACACCTCTGAGAATGAACTCCAATTTGAACTCGTGACGAATATGCTCACATCCTGGTTTTATTCCGGTTATATCGGTATTCTGGTCACGCCTGTAGATTATCCGGCCATTGCCGATATTGACGGGGATGGAGATTTGGATCTGCTCACTTTCTTTGGACTCGGCTCTTTTGTGGAGTATCATAAAAATCTCTCGATAGAAAAGTACGGTTCATGCGACAGCCTCGACTTCCGCATGGATAATAATTGCTGGGGAAAGTTCAAAGAGAGTGAAGGATCGAACAAGATCACGCTCAATGCAGACTGCCCAATGACCAGTTGGCAGTTGGCAGTTAGCAGTCAGCAGTTGGCAGTTAGCAGTCAGCAGTTGGCAGTCTATGACCACAAATTCACCTCTCACGTCTCACGTCTCACGTCTCACGTCTCACCTCTCACGTCTCACGTCTCACCTCTTCCGTCTCACAGCAAGCACACCGGCTCCACCATGCTGATGGTGGATCTCAATGGGGATGGGTTAAAGGACCTGGTTCTCGGAGATGTAGATTTCCCGAACCTGATCGCGTTATTTAATGGTGGGACTGCTAACACGGCTTTCATGGTAGCATTCGACACCCTTTTTCCATCTGGTAGTCAGCCTGTTAACATCTTCGACTTCCCTGTGCCATCGTATGTGGATGTTGATCACGATGGATTGAAAGACCTGTTGATCTCCTCTTTTGATCCACAGTTTACAATCCCCGACAACTACCAGTCAGCCTGGTTTTATAGAAATACCGGAAGTGACTACTTCCCGAATTTCACGTTTCAATCGAAGAGGCTCTTTCAGGATCAGATGATTGATGCGGGTTCCGGCAGTTATCCCCTTTTTGTTGATCTGGATCAGGATGGCCTGACAGATCTGCTTCTGGGCTGCTGGGGAAAGTATGATTCATCTTATTACCATGAGGAAGTACTGAAATCAGTCAACACAGGTAAAGTTTCCTGGTTTAGGAATACTGGAGGATCCATCAATCCTGCCTTTTCACTCATCACGGATGACCTGGCAGGGCTCTCATCCCTGAAGTTAACAGGTTTGTATCCATCTTTCGAAGATCTTAACGGGGATGGTTCTCTCGACCTGATTGTGGGTCAGGATGACGGTACATTAACCTTCTTTGAAAACAGTGTCACCGGATCTTTCCCGCCCAACTATCGCCCTCCGGTATGGAAATACCAAGGCATTGACGTGGGTGAGAGCAGCACGCCACAGCTTTTTGATCTTGATTTCGACGGGCTGACCGATCTGATTATCGGGGAGAAAAGTGGGAATCTTAATTATTATAGAAATACCGGGACCTCTGATAATCCGGTTTTTACATTCGTCACCGATAGCCTTGGGAAGGTAAATGTCACCAATTACCAGGTCTCCTACAATGGGTATTCCACACCTTGCTTCTTTCGTGATCGCACTGGCATCGAGAGGTTGTTGGTTGGGAGTGAAGAGGGGAAAGTCTGGTATTTTGCCGACATTCCTGCTGATCCGCAAACTGTTTATCCGGAGTCTCAGGAACTATATTCCCAGATTACAACCCAGTCATTCCCCATCCGTTGCGGCTGGAGAACGGCGCCTGCGATCGGTTACATTACCGACACCTCCTGGTTTGACCTTGTGGTTGGAAACTGGGCCGGAGGCGTGAACTATTTCAGTCAGCACGATCCCCCGGAAGTCTTGCTTGGAACCCATGCCATCTTTCAGCCTCCTCTTATTCAGTTCACAATATATCCCAATCCATCGGGAGATTATATCGTGATCAGCTTCCCCTCCTCACGGCATTCGCTGGTTATTCACATGGAAATCCTGAATCTCTTCGGGCAAGCAGTTGCGCGGAGACAAGTTAGCTCTGGAGAACGCATTCCCATCCACCAACTTCCAACTGGGTTATATCTCATCGCCCTGACCGACCCCAACGGAAAAACAACCTACGCTCCCCAAAAACTGGTCGTCAGACATTAACCCTCCAGGTTATTGCCATGGGTTGCCATGGGTTTTCAAATCCTTCGTACTCTTTCGTGTAGTACTTTATGTTCCCTGGTGGTCCATATTTCTTCTTTTAAGACACGTCCGTTGTTTCCTCCCCTTGAAGAGGAGGTTGGGAGGGGTCATCCCACAAAGCCGTGCAAGTTCCCTTAAGACTTTCTGCCAATAAGTCGGGGATCCAGGGGTGTTTCCCGAAAAGTTATTAACAATTTATTCATTTGGTGGGGAAAAGTGGGAGAATGTGGAGAATTTTGCCCTATATTTACACGCTCAAACCCCCAAACCAGGTGTCGGAAACCAACCTTATCGGCGAATTCGAATGCAAGCTTGACCAGAAAGGACGGGTCATTCTGCCGGCGAATCTAAAAAAACAGATCTCCCCGGAAGCCAAGGATATGTTTGTGATCAACCGTGGATTTGAGAACTGCCTGGTACTCTATCCCATGAACGAATGGAAGCGTATCAGTGCCGAGATCAACCAGCTTAACCTCTACAACAGGAAGAACCGGAATTTCGTCCGGTACTTCTACCGGGGCGCTACCGAGATGACCCTCGACAGCAGTAACCGGCTACTACTTCCCAAAACGCTGATGAGTTATGCCGGGATCGGGAAAGAGGTGATTCTGTTTGCCTTCTCCAACCGTATTGAAGTGTGGGCCAAAGATAAATACGAACAACTCATGACCGATGAGCCTGAAGACTTTGCAGCTCTGGCGGAAGAGGTCATGGGAAAACCTGAGAGAAAAGAAGAGATCGACGATGTACCATAGGAGTGTCCTGCTCAACGAAAGCATGGAAGCATTGGCTATCCAGTCCGACGGCATCTACGTTGATGTCACCTTCGGCGGCGGCGGCCACTCCCGGGAAATCTTGAAACGACTGACAACAGGAAAACTCATCGCTTTCGATCAGGATGCACAAGCCATTGAAAACCGGATTGATGATCCACGCCTCACTATGGTCCACAGCAATTTCAGGCATATCAGGAACTTCCTGAGGCTCTATAATGCCCTCCCGGTGAATGGGATCCTTGCCGACCTTGGTATCTCATCCTGCCAGATCGATAGTGGTGAAAGAGGATTCTCAACCCGGTTTGAAGGAGCGTTGGACATGCGTATGGATAAACGACAGAAAGTGCATGCCGGGCAGATAGTGAATGAATATCCCGAAGCGAGACTCAGGGAGATTTTCAGGAATTACGGCGAAGTGGATCACCCCGGGAAAGCGGCAGCAATGATCGTTTCGGCCCGAAAAGACCAGCCAATTGAGACAACAGGTGAGTTGGTGGCATTACTGAAAACGAATGCCGGATGGGGAAAAGAGCACAAATACATGGCCCAGGTATTCCAGGCACTGAGGATCGAAGTTAACCAGGAACTGGATGCACTGAAAGAGTTCCTGGAACAAAGTGTGGAGGTGTTGGAAACGGGCGGGAAGCTTGTTGTAATCTCCTACCACTCGTTAGAGGACAAACTAGTGAAAAATTTCTTCCGGGCAGGAAATTGGGGTGGAGAGGTGGAAAAAGACTTTTACGGGAATGCGTTGGTTCCCCTTCAGGTAATCAATCGCAAGCCAATCTCTCCCAATGAAGCAGAGATCACAGAAAATCCACGGGCACGAAGCGCCCGGTTACGTGTTGCAAAAAAAATCTGAAATGAACCAGACAACAGCCACCGTATTTCCGGATGAACTTCAGAAAGAAGAACGACCGGTTAAGAAGAAAAAACGGATCTCGAAACCGATCCAGAGTCTGCTGGAAGGGGACTTTCTTTCCCGGGAAGGGGTTGTGACGAACTTGCCCTTCCTAGCCTTCCTGGCCATCATTGCCATCATCTATATAGGTAACACATATTACGCTGAAAAAACGTTCAAGGAGATCGAAGCTACGAAGATTGAGCTGAAAGAGTTACGCTACCAGTATATCACAACCAAGTCGAACCTGATGTACCTGAGCAAACAGTCGGAAATCGCTGGACGGGCCAAACTCCTTGGGATGACAGAGACAAAGGTGCCGCCATACAAGATTTTTTACTCCGGACTAGCACAGTCGGCCGAAAACGAGAAATAGCTGATGGAAGAGGCAAAGAAATCTATCCTATTGCGTGTATACCTGGTTTACCTGGGCATTCTCCTCTTTGCCATTGCCATCATGGCCCGGGTAATTTACATACAGTCCTTTGAGAGCTCCGAACTGATGGAACAGGCAAAGAAACAGGAACTCAGCTGGTTCGATGTGGAAGCTATCAGGGGAAATATCTGTTCGGATGATGGCACCCTGCTGGCAACGTCTATCCCCATTTTCGATGTGAGAATGGATGTTTGTACTGACTCGCTGACCGATGAGATCTTCAGACAGAATGTAGATTCACTCGGGTACCGGCTCTCTAAGCTTTTCAATGACAGGACGCCCTCACAGTACCGTGATGAGCTTTGGGAAGCCAGGAGGAACAAAGAACGGTACTACCTGATCAAACGCAAGATCACATACCCTGAGCTGAAAGAGGTGCGAACCTTCCCGATTTTCAAACGGGGAAAATACAAAGGGGGTTTAATCGTGATTCCTCATTTTCAGCGGGAACTTCCTTATAAAGAGCTTGCCAAACGCACGATTGGTTATGAAAGCACGGATGAATCAGCCCGGGTGTTTGTAGGGCTGGAGGGCTTCTTCAGTCAGGATCTACAGGGTGTGACTGGAAAAAGGTTGATGCGGAAAGTGGGAAGCGGAACCTGGGTTCCTTTGGATCTTGAAAACCAGTTGGAACCTCAAAATGGGGATGACATCATCACCACCATTGATATCAATATCCAGGACCTGGTTGAACGGGCCCTGCTAAAGGAGTTGATTGCCGATAGTGCCGATCATGGCTGTATGGTTGTCATGGAAGTAGCAACCGGTTACATCAAAGCCATTGCCAACCTGAAACGGGTAGGCCAAAACCGGTATGATGAGGGGTACAACTATGCAATCGGGGAGAGTTCAGAGCCCGGCTCCACCTTCAAGCTAGCTTCGTTCCTCGTAGCATTGGAAGATGGCAAAATAGATCTGAATACGCCTGTTGCGACAGGCAATGGGGAAGTGACCTACAGCGGCCAGAAAATGTCCGACTCCCACCGGGGAGGTTATGGAACCATCACCGCACGGGAAGTTTTTGAGAAATCAAGTAACGTTGGCACCTCGCAAATCATTGTCAAGGCTTACAGTTCCGAACCTCAAAAATACATCGATGGCCTCCACAAACTTGGCATCCAGAATCAGCTGGGATTGCAGATAAGCGGAGAGGGCTGTCCCAACATCAAAGATACCAAAGACAAACTCTGGTCAAAACTCTCCCTCCCCTGGATGTCGATCGGTTACGAAGTTACCATGACGCCACTTCAGCTGCTGACTTTATACAATGCCGTTGCCAATAACGGAACCATGGTCAGTCCGCTTCTGGTTAAGGAGATCCATCGTAATGGGCAGGTGGTAACACACTATAAGACGGAAGTTATCAACCCTGCAATCTGCTCTCCCATCACAATTGTCAAAGCAAAGATGATGTTGCAAGGAGTAGTTGAGAAAGGCACTGCAACCAACATCAGGAACTCCGTGTATAAGATCGCCGGGAAGACGGGTACGGCCCAGGTTGCCATGAACAACAAGGGATATGGCAACAAAGGAGGGGCAGTACAGTATAAAGGCTCGTTTGTGGGGTTTTTCCCTGCCGAAGATCCGAAGTACTCGATGATTGTAGTGATTAACAACCCGAAAAAAGGAAAGTATTACGGAGCTTCCATTGCCGGACCTGTATTCAAAGAGGTCTCTGATCAGCTGTATGCCCGTCATCCGGAGATCAAGTTCACTGCCTCAAAAGACACAATCTCCCCCATGGCGCCCTCTGCCAAAGCCGGAAAGAGAAAGGATATCGAATTACTCTACGGGGATCTGGGCATGAATGCAATATCTGACAATCCAAATGCACTCTGGGCAAGACCATTGCTGATTCAGGAAAGTATTTCACTGGTCACAGAATCTGTCACCCAGGGAATCATGCCTGATGTGACTGGGATGGGACTGAAAGATGCTATATACCTGCTGGAAAAAAATGGATTACGGGTGACGGTGAAGGGAAAAGGGAGTGTTGTAAGTCAGTCCATTGCCTCCGGGGTCAAAGTGTCTAAGGGAGAAGAGGTATTCATTGAACTGTTTGTCATGTCGAAACCTAAGCCCAAAGAGGAGAAACCGGAAGCATGAAGAAGCTGGAAGAGGTATTAAATGGTGTTGTGGCACGGCAGGTAAAAGGAAGCCAGGATGTGGAGGTGACCTCACTCCATTTCGACTCACGTATGGCAGAGGCCGGTACGCTGTTTGCAGCCATTCGCGGCACCGTCGCCGATGGGCACAATTACATTGATCAGGCCATTGTTCAGGGTGCAAATGTGATTCTGTGTGAACACCTCCCCTCACGTTTGTACAATCGTGTCACCTATGTTGTGGTGGAAGATTCGGCATTGGCTTTGGGATTGATCGCCTCCCGGTTCTATGACAACCCCTCCAATGAGCTGAAACTGATTGGAATTACCGGCACCAACGGAAAGACCACTACCGTTACATTGCTCCATCAACTTGTTGAAGAACTTGGGAGCAAGGCCGGCCTGATTTCAACCATCAGAAACATGATCCATGAAGAGGTTGTAAATGCAACACATACTACTCCGGATGCCATTCAGCTCAATCAATTGCTTCGGAGGATGGTGGATGCAGGCTGTGCGTATTGCTTCATGGAAGTGAGCTCTCATGCGATCGACCAGCAACGGATATCAGGATTACATTTCGCAGGAGGGGTCTTCACCAACATCACTCACGACCACCTTGATTACCATCAATCGTTCGACAGGTATCTCCGGGTCAAAAAGAGCTTTTTTGATCAGTTGGCGTCAGAGGCTTTTGCGTTGGTCAACAAAGACGATAAACATGGCATGGTGATGCTGCAGAATTGCGCGGCAGAGAAAACGAGTTTCGGGCTGACCACCATGGCCGATTTCCGATGCAAAGTGATCGAAAATACTGTACAGGGGCTTCACCTGATGATTGACGGGAAGGAGGTGTGGTTCAGGCTTATCGGCCGGTTCAATGCTTACAACCTTCTTGCCATATATTCTACAGCGGTGCTGCTGGGGTTGGATAAGACAGCCGTTTTGACAGCCCTGAGCCGCCTGCATCCGGTTGAGGGTAGGTTCAACTACGTGATCTCCCCCACGCGAATTACAGCTATCGTGGATTATGCCCATACTCCCGATGCATTGCAGAACGTCCTGGAGACGATCAACGACATCCGTGAAGGAGAGGGAAAACTGATCACTGTGGTTGGAGCCGGGGGAAACCGGGATGCTGCCAAGCGGCCCGTGATGGCTGCCATTGCAAGCCAGTTCAGCAACAGGTTAATCCTTACCTCCGATAATCCCCGTTTTGAGGAGCCGGAAGCTATTTTGCAGGAGATGAAACATGGGATTCCAGTGGCGTATGAGATAAACCTGCTGGTGATCGCCGACCGAAGGGAGGCGATCAGGACTGCCTGTGCGTTAGCCCATCCTGGCGACTATATCCTGGTGGCAGGAAAAGGGCATGAGCAGTATCAGGAGATCAAAGGAATCAGATACCCGTTTGATGATCAAGCCGTTGTGCGTGAAATCTTCGGGATAAACCAACGTGTCAACAATTCGTAAGGTATGCTCTATTATCTATTTCACTATCTGGATACAGCCTTCAACTTTCCCGGTGCTGGGGTATTTCAGTATATCTCTTTCCGGGCAGGGGCTGCGCTGATCACTTCCCTGTTCATATCTATGATCATAGGAAAACGATTGATTAGGTTCCTTCGGAAAAAACAGGTAGGCGAAGATATCCGTGACCTGGGGCTGGATGGTCAACAGGAGAAAAAGGGGACTCCAACCATGGGCGGGTTGATCGTCCTGGCAGCCATTCTGGTCCCCACGTTGCTTTTTGCCAAACTTCATAATATCTATATTTTGCTGATCCTCATCTCCACTGTTTGGCTGGGCTTTATCGGCTTCCTTGACGACTATATCAAAGTGTTCAGGAAAGATAAAAAAGGACTGGCCGGAAAGTTTAAAGTGATGGGACAGATCGGATTAGGACTCATCATCGGGTTTACCATGTACTTCAGCGACGACATCGTGATCAAGGAGCGGGTGGACCGGCAGGCAGTGGTTAAGTCGGACCAGGTTTTCGGAATGGAAACAGCTCCTGAACAAACGGTCATCTTTAACAAAACGGCGGTCAAGTCGACCAAGACCACCATCCCTTTTATCAAAAACAATGAATTTGACTACTCCTCCCTCATCTCCTGGCTGGGAGCCAATGCCAAAAACTGGACCTGGCTGATCTTCATCCCGCTGGTGATCTTCATCATCAGTGCCGTTTCCAACGGAGCCAATCTCACCGACGGGCTGGATGGGCTGGCAACAGGTACTTCGGCGATCGTTGGTGTCACACTGGGTGTCCTGGCCTATGTTTCCGGTAATATAATTTTCGCCAACTATCTGAATATCATGTATATTCCGAATACTGGCGAACTGGCAATCTACATCAGTGCTTTCGTCGGGGCCTGTATTGGGTTCCTCTGGTACAACTCATACCCGGCCCAGGTTTTCATGGGAGACACCGGAAGCCTGGCGCTTGGCGGAGTGATTGCAGTATTTGCCATCATGATCCGTAAAGAGATCATGATCCCCATCTTTTGCGGGATCTTTCTTGCTGAAAACCTGTCGGTTGTGCTGCAGGTCAGCTGGTTCAAATATACCAAACGGAAATTTGGGGCAGGGCGAAGAATCTTCAAGATGTCTCCTCTTCACCACCATTTCCAAATGCTGGGATATCACGAGTCGAAGATCGTGCTCCGCTTTTTGATTGTCGGCATCATGCTGGCAGTTTTATCCATTGTAACACTTAAACTCAGATAACCATGACGCTAGAAGCATTGGCTTTACAAGGACGACCTAAAACCTTTTCCTCACTGGCCGCATCAGTGACCTCAAGGGTACTAGAACTGCGGAAAGAGCTGATTAAGGAATCGCTCGGCAGCTCGCAATCTCCAGAGCACCAGATGGAGTTTGTTGCCAACATCCATGGGATCGAGTTTATCAACGACTCCCGGGCCTGCACCATAAATGCTACCTGGTTTGCCCTGGAGAGCCTGAACCGGCCTGTAATCTGGATCGCAGGAGGCGCTGACAGGAAAAATGACTATGCAAGTATCAGGGATCTGGTGGAAAAGAAGGTTAAAGCGATCATCCTCATGGGGGATTCACAAAATATCCTCGAAGTATTCAACGGTACTGAGATCCCCATAATCCGGGTGACAGAGATGGAAGAAGCCGTGGAGGCCGCCTATTACCTGGCTAAAAAAGGCGATTGCGTATTGCTCTCACCAGCCTGTCCAAGTTTCGAGATGTATGAAAATTTCGAGGCGCGCGGAGTAGCTTATAAGAATGCCGTAAAGAACCTCTAGGAATAATGCTTGAATTTGTAAGAAATATTAAAGGCGACAAGGTGATCTGGATCATTGTGATCATCCTATCCACCTTTTCACTGCTGGCCGTATACAGCTCAACTGGATTACTCGCCTATAAGAAGCAGGGTGGGGATACAGAGCATTACCTCATGCGTCAGTTTTTTATCCTCGGTCTCGGCTTCATCCTGATGTACCTGATGCACCTGATCAAATACACCTATTATTCCCGGCTAGCCCAGATAGGGCTTATCCTGACGATTCCGCTGTTGCTGGTCACCCTGATCTCGGGAACCAACTTCAACGAGGCGAATAGATGGCTCACGGTACCCATCATCAACATCACCTTTCAGAGTTCGGATGTCGCCAAACTCTTCCTAATCATGTATGTCGCCAGGGTGTTGAGCAAAAATCAGGAACAGATTAAGGAGTTTAAGCATGGGTTTTTGCCGGCCATCCTGCCTGTGATCGTTATCTGTATGTTGATCCTCCCTGCCAACTTCTCAACGGCGGCGATCCTCTTTGTTACCTGTATCGTATTGATGTTCATCGGAAGGGTGAACCTGAAATACATCATGGCGCTTGCGGGAGTTGGAATGGTTGGAATCATCCTGCTGCTCGGGGTTGCCATGGTGGCCCCAAACCTGCTTCCGCGAAGCACCACCTGGAAAAACAGGATCGAAAACTTCATCGATAAGGACAAAGCTTCAGTGGATGAAAATTACCAGGTTGATCAGGCAAAAATTGCAATCGTCTCTGGCGGTATCTTTGGGAAATCTCCGGGGAAGAGCACACAACGCAATTTTCTGCCCCATCCTTACTCCGATTTTATCTTCGCCATCATCATTGAAGAGTATGGCACGGTGGGTGGCGTGGTGGTTATGTTGTTATACCTGATCCTCTTTTTCCGGGTGATCCGGATTGCAAATAAATGTCCGGGCAACTTTGGCGCCCTGCTTAGTGTGGGGATTGGTTTCAGCCTGGTATTCCAGGCGCTGATCAACATGGCTGTGGCTGTCAACCTCTTTCCGGTAACCGGACAAACATTACCATTAATCAGTATGGGAGGAACTTCCATCTGGTTTACCTGCATCTCCATCGGGATTATCCTGAGTGTGAGCAGACGAATAGAGATTGAGACAAAAAACGGCACAGAGATAGATGTGTTGCGAGAGAATCAACCGGCAGTGGCTTAAACATATGAATCGATTCATCATCAGCGGCGGAGGAACTGGCGGGCATGTGTACCCGGCGATTGCGATTGCCCAGGCCATCCGGAGCCGGGAGCCTGATGCTGATATCCTTTTTATCGGTGCGCTGGGCAAGCTGGAGATGGAGAAGGTGCCTGCGGCGGGATTCCGTATTCAGGGATTGCCAGTTGCCGGATTCATCAGGAGAGTGACGTGGAAAAATCTGACATTCCCGTTTAAACTGATGAAAAGCCTTTGTCTGGCTAAAAAAATGATCAAACAGTTCAATCCAGATGTGGTGATTGGCGTGGGTGGTTACGCCAGTGGTCCCACGCTGAGAGTTGCAACTTCCCTTGGTAAACCGTCACTGATACAGGAGCAGAACTCATTCCCAGGCGTGACCAACCGGCTGCTAGGGAAACGAGTCAGAAGTATTTGTGTGGCCTATCCCGGGATGGATCGCTACTTCCCGGCTGATAAGATCATCCTCACCGGAAACCCCGTACGTTTAGATCTTGTTGCCTTGACTGACCACCTTCAGGAAGCCTATACCCATTTCGGTCTCGACCCCGCCAAAAAGACCCTCCTTGTGATAGGCGGTAGCGGCGGTGCAAGAACGATAAACGACAGCATCCTGGCCTTGATTGAACAAGGACTTCCCGAAGATGTACAGCTGTTGTGGCAAACCGGGAAATACTATTACGATGAAGTGCAACGCAGGCTTTCAGATACGAGATACGAGATACGAGATACACGGATTACCCCTAAATCCCCTGAAGGGGACTTACTCCCTCCCC